>Ga0160473_100148_pt1 | contig 67007 bp, 62 predicted proteins | sample HID1975I_E11MG_FD_108217 | JGI IMG/M metagenome (GOLD analysis project Ga0160473, IMG submission 108217) | Enriched soil microbial communities from UW Madison campus, WI, USA - HID1975I_E11 MG | ecosystem: Environmental > Terrestrial > Soil > Unclassified | place: USA: Madison, Wisconsin... | reverse complement strand
TTCGACTACGGCGCCGCCGCCGCACGTCTGGCCGAGGCCGCAGCTCAGCTGCGTACCGTCCAGCAAATGCGCAAAGGCAAGTAATCGGCCCTGGGCTGATCACTTCTGTTGCGATTGAGTAAAAGGGTAGCCTCGGCTACCCTTTTTCTTTTTCCGAATTTCTCCCCCCGGTCATTTCACTGACCGCCCAGGATTGGTAGCCAGTAATGTCACTCGATATCGTTATTCTCGCCGCCGGCCAAGGTACCCGCATGCGCTCGGCGCTGCCCAAGGTGCTGCACCCGGTTGCCGGCAACTCCATGCTTGGCCATGTTATCCACAGCGCGCGTCAACTCCAGCCGCAAGGTATCCACGTGGTCATTGGCCATGGTGCCGAGCAGGTGCGTGAGCGCCTGGCAGCTGACGATCTGAACTTTGTCATGCAGGACAAGCAGTTGGGCACAGGCCATGCCGTGGCCCAGGCGCTGCCAGCATTGTCCGCTGACACCGTACTGGTGCTGTACGGTGATGTGCCGTTGATCGAAGTGGAGACCTTGCAGCGCCTGTTGGCCAAGGCCAATGATCAACAGCTGGGCTTGCTCACGGTCACCCTCGAAGACCCGACAGGCTATGGCCGTATCGTGCGTGACGAGAAAGCTAAGGTGACGGCCATCGTTGAGCACAAGGATGCCAGCGACGCGCAGAAAGCGATCAAGGAAGGCAACACCGGCATTCTGGCCCTGCCTGCGGCGCGTCTGGCGGACTGGATGAGCCGCTTGTCGAATAACAATGCCCAAGGCGAGTACTACCTGACCGACGTCATCGCCATGGCGGTGTCCGATGGCCTGGTGGTTGCCACCGAGCAACCTGAAGACCCGATGGAAGTGCAGGGCGCCAACGACCGTCGCCAGCTGTCCGAGCTCGAGCGCCACTATCAGCTGCGCGCAGGCCGCCGCCTGATGGCCCAGGGCGTCACCCTGCGTGACCCGGCGCGGTTCGATGTACGGGGTGAAGTGACCGTTGGTCGCGATGTGCTGATCGACATCAACGTGATCCTCGAAGGCCAGGTGGTCATCGAAGACGGCGTTGAGATCGGCCCCAACTGCGTGATCAAGAACAGCACCCTGCGCAGGGGTGTGGTGGTCAAGGCTAACAGCCACATCGAAGGTGCGGTGATGGGTGAGGGCAGCGATGCCGGCCCGTTCGCTCGCCTGCGCCCAGGCAGTGTGCTGGATGCCAAGGCCCATGTGGGTAACTTCGTCGAGCTGAAAAACGCTCACCTGGGTGAAGGTGCCAAGGCAGGCCACCTGAGCTACCTGGGCGACGCCGAAATCGGCGCGCGCACCAACATCGGCGCTGGCACCATCACCTGCAACTATGATGGCGCCAACAAGTTCAAGACCGTGATGGGTGAGGACGTGTTCATCGGTTCGAACAACTCGCTGGTGGCGCCTGTGGAAATCAAGGCCGGCGCGACCACGGCAGCCGGTTCGACTATCACCCAGACCGTCGAAGCCGCCGACCTGGCTGTGGGCCGCGCGCGCCAGCGAAACATCTCGGGCTGGAAGCGGCCGGAGAAGATCAAGAAGAGCTGAGTTATACACAGCTGTTCGATCGAAAGCCGACTTATGTGAATAAGTCGGCTTTTTTTTGGGGCGTGAGTTTGCGCTCCTACAGGGAACGAAACTATCCACAGGGCAGCAACTGCTTGACGAAACGAACGTCTTAGGTTTTGATTGCAACCATTATCTTTCGAAACGAAACTTAAGCGCTCATGTCGAAACGTAACACGCCTCAACGCCGCCACAACATCCTGGCCATGCTCAGTGAGCAAGGGGAGGTGAGTGTGGATGCATTGGCCAAGCGCTTCGAAACCTCGGAAGTGACCATCCGCAAAGACCTCGCCGCCCTGGAAACCAACGGCCTGTTGCTACGCCGCTATGGCGGTGCGGTACCGGTGCCGCAAGAACTGCTCGGTGAGCCGGCCCAGCCCGTGTCTGCCTACAAGAAGGCCATTGCCCGCGCGGCGGTAGGGCGTATCCGCGAACATGCGCGGATCATCATCGACAGTGGCAGCACCACTGCCGCGATGATTCCCGAGCTGGGCCGTCAGCCTGGCCTGGTGGTGATGACCAATTCCTTGAACGTGGCCCGCGCCATCAGCGATCTCGAGCATGAGCCTGTATTGCTGATGACCGGTGGTACCTGGGACCCGCACTCCGAGTCGTTCCAGGGGCAGGTTGCCGAGCAGGTGCTGCGCTCCTACGATTTCGATCAGCTGTTCATCGGTGCCGATGGCATCGACCTCAACCGGGGCACCACCACCTTCAATGAGCTGCTGGGCCTGAGCCGAGTCATGGCCGAGGTCGCCCGTGAGGTGATCGTGATGGTCGAGTCCGACAAGGTGGGGCGCAAAATCCCCAACCTTGAGCTGCCGTGGGGCAGCGTGAATACCCTCATTACTGACGAACGCCTGCCCGCAGCGGCACGCGAACAAATTCAAGCCCGCGGCATCAACCTGATTTGCGCCGCGATCAGCCAGGAGCAATGAACATGTGTGGAATCGTTGGTGGCGTAGCCGAACGTAATATCACCGCCATCCTGATCGAAGGCCTCAAGCGCCTTGAGTACCGCGGGTACGACAGTGCCGGCCTGGCGGTCTACAGCCAGCAGGGTGGCCTGGAGCGTCGCCGCCGGATTGGCAAGGTCAGCGAGCTGGAAGCTGCCGTGGCCGCCGAGCCGCTTGTCGGCCAGCTGGGTATCGCTCACACGCGTTGGGCTACCCACGGCGCGCCAACCGAAGGCAATGCCCACCCACACTTCTCGGGCAGTGAATTGGCGGTCGTGCACAACGGCATCATCGAGAACCACGAAGAACTGCGTGAAGAGCTCAAAGGCCTCGGCTACGTGTTCACCTCGCAGACCGATACCGAAGTCATCGTCCACCTGATCCACCACACGCTCAAGACCGTTGCAGACCTGACCGACGCGCTGAAGGCTGCGGTGAAGCGCCTGCACGGTGCTTATGGCCTGGCCCTGATCAGCGCTAAACAGCCAGACCGCCTGGTAGCTGCCCGCAGCGGCAGCCCGCTGGTGATCGGCCTGGGCCTTGGCGAGAACTTCCTGGCCTCGGACCAGCTGGCCCTGCGCCAGGTCACCGACCGTTTTATGTACCTGGAAGAAGGCGATATCGCTGAAATCCGCCGTGACCAGGTCAGCATCTGGGACCAGGCTGGCAACAAGGTTCAGCGTGAAACCGTGCAGTATCACGAAGGTGCAGAAGCGGCGGACAAGGGCAACTACCGTCACTTCATGCTCAAGGAAATCCACGAGCAGCCAAGCGTGGTCCAGCGCACCCTGGAAGGCCGTCTGGGCAAAGACCACGTGCTGGTACAGGCCTTTGGCCCGAAAGCCGCCGACCTGTTCGCCAACGTGCGCAACGTACAGATCGTTGCCTGCGGCACCAGCTACCACGCCGGCATGGTCGCCCGTTACTGGCTGGAAAGCCTGGCCGGCATCCCTTGCCAGGTCGAAGTCGCCAGCGAGTTCCGCTACCGCAAGGTGGTGGTGCAGCCCGACACCCTGTTCGTCTCGATCTCGCAATCCGGTGAGACTGCCGACACCCTGGCTGCCCTGCGCAACGCCAAGGAGCTGGGCTTCCTCGGCAGCCTGGCGATCTGCAACGTCGGCATCAGCTCGCTGGTGCGTGAATCCGACCTGACCCTGCTGACCCTGGCTGGCCCGGAAATCGGTGTTGCTTCGACCAAGGCGTTCACCACCCAGCTGGTCTCGCTGATGATGCTGACCCTGGCCCTGGGCCAGGTACGCGGCACCCTCGAAGCCGGTGTCGAAGCCGAGCTGGTTGAAGAATTGCGTCGCCTGCCGGCCCGCCTGGGCGAGGCACTGGCCATGGACGCAACTGTCGAGAAGATCGCCGAGCTGTTCGCCGACAAGCACCACACCCTGTTCCTGGGCCGCGGCGCCCAGTACCCGGTAGCGATGGAAGGCGCGCTCAAGCTCAAGGAAATCTCCTACATCCACGCCGAAGCCTACCCGGCAGGCGAGCTGAAGCACGGCCCGCTGGCACTTGTGGATAACGACATGCCAGTCGTGACTGTGGCGCCGAACAACGAACTGCTGGAGAAGCTCAAGTCCAACCTGCAGGAAGTGCGTGCCCGTGGCGGTGAGTTGGTGGTGTTTGCCGACGAGCACGCTGGCATGACCAACGGCGAAGGCACCCACGTGATCAAGGTGCCGCACATCGCTGACGCCCTGGCGCCGATCCTGTACACCATCCCGCTGCAGTTGCTGTCGTACTACGTGGCGGTGCTCAAGGGCACCGACGTTGACCAGCCGCGTAACTTGGCGAAGTCGGTGACGGTGGAATAAACCGACGGGCAACCGTTAAAAAGCATGGCTGCGCGGATTAAAGATTGACACAAAAGGTTAAAGTTTGACACACACTATTAAAGTTTGACACAACGCGAAAACCCCCGTATTTACGGGGGTTTTCCGTTTCTGGGCCAAGCCGTTGGTCCGGATTAACCGCTTCGCTTGGCAGCGAGAGTAGTCTGGAAATCCCTTCGACGATGCCGCCGAAAGGTCCATATTTTCCTATGACTATTTTTTGAGGAGCAGGCGAAGCACTCCGGCTGGACCGAGGAGGTAGGGGTTGCGCGGTCGTAGGTTTACTTCAAAGCAGGATATTGAACGGCACATCGCCAACGGATTTGGATCCGGCGCCGGAGTCGGTTACGTGCCTTGGTTGCGTGTGCAGGATGTCCCTTCGATGGGGCGCTCCCACAAAATTCCAGGCGTTAAAGTCGAGCGCATACATCATCTCCTGTCCGATCTCGAACGTGCCTACCTCCTGGTTTGCGAGTTCTCTGAAGACATAGTGGACATCCGCGAGCAATACCCGTTGCTGCCTGTGGAAAGCACTCAAGCCATCGCAAAGGCGATTGGCGTCCGTTACCCCAGATACAAATCTACTGCCCTGCCGCTGGTAATGACGACAGACTTCCTCCTGACCGTTAGGCAGCCAAACGGAGACTTCAAGTCCGTAGCTAGGACAATTAAGTATCAGCAAGACCTCAGAGAGGATTCTCTTCGGACTCTGGAGAAGTTAGAAGTAGAGAGACGATTCTGGATGAGCCAGGGAGTAGACTGGGCCATTGTTACTGAGGAAATGTTTACGCCCGACCTGATTAAAAACCTCGGACTCCTTAGACGGTACGCGCAACTGCCCCGTGCCTTGATGAGTTCGTCACTACACTCTGAATTTCTTGAACTCGTAGAGTCTAGCAAAATTTACCCTTGGGCCACGTCTGAATGTTTAAGAAGAATTGCTACACGTTTAGGAATAGCGTACAGCGATGCTAGGGATATTTTCTTCAATCTGATCTGGCGAAAAGTAATTCTCATTGATTTAAGTAACGCTCCGTTGCATCTCAAGTCGCCGCTGCCTGATCTCAAGGTTATTTACTCTTCTGACCTGAACGCATTGAGTGAGAGATCGTTATGAATATTTTAATCAATGACGTATTCGAACCCGTCACAGAATTCTCGATTCTCACTACCTTAACCAGAGTCCTTCATCTCGATGATGAGCATGACGCAGCGATCGTGATAGATCTGGTCGAGCCGCCAAGAAAGCCCTACCCCGTAGGAATTGAGGAACTCAGGCTCTCGCTGGAGACCGGCGACACCAAATCCGTCGTCACGGGAGTTCCCGAGTTCCTGCTGGTCTTGGAAGATGATCTTGATGAAAGCTCCAAGCGCGACAGGGATGAAAAATGGGCGGTGATTGCGCCGCTTCTGGATCCGACCTACCCAGGTCAGATCTTCGTTCGTGGCGAGATGGGTCGCCTTGTTGGAAAGCGGGCCGCAGAGCTTGGCATGCATCGAAAGACTATTTATCGTCTCTTGTATAGATATTGGTTTTATGGCCAAGTAAGAAACGCACTTCTCAAAAATTATTCAGCGGTGGGTGTTGCCAACAGGAATTACACGCAGGATAAACGACCCGGCCCTAAGCCTAAGTTTCAGGGAGACCTGATCACGCCATCCAAGCTGCTCACTGTTGTCGATAAACGGTGTATTCGGGTAGGTTATGCATTATATGTTAACGATAAAGCGCCCTCAATCCGAATTGCTTATGACAAGATGCTTAAGAGGTTCTACTCTGTAAAAGATATTTCTAAGAATGCAGAGAATCGAATTCGCTTACTTCCAGAAGCCGATATACCAAATTACAATCAGTTCGATTATTGGGGCAAGATGTTCTTTGACGATATCGATACTGATCGTGGGCGCAAGGGGTTGACGAAGTGGCTCAAGGACTGCCGTCCGCTGTCCGGCACCGTTCGCGATTGGCTTCGGGGCCCTTGTCACCAATTCGAGATTGACGCAACGATTGCAGACATCTACTTAGTAAACAGTTATTCCCGGCGGATGCTGATTGGCAGGCCTGTCGTCTACATCGTGGTGGACAGCTACTCGGGGATGATTGTTGGCCTGTATGTTGGTCTAGAGGGACCGAGTTGGAATGGTGCGCGGCAGGCATTGTTCAACGCATTTACCTCCAAGGTGGATTTTTGCGCGCAGAACGGCGTCGCTATCACTTCCGAGGATTGGGACTGTCATCACCTGCCACAGAGCATTTACGCCGATCGAGGTGAGATGTTGTCTTTGGCAGCGGAAGGACTGGCAACTGGTTTGGGCATCGAGATGGGCACGGCGCCTCCGTACCGTCCAGATTGGAAGCCCATGGTCGAAAGCCGGTTCGGGATCCTCAATGATTTAACCGGTATCAGGTGGTTACCGGGCGGTGTGGCCGCGCGGGACAAGGAGCGGGGCGAGCGAGATTATCGACTCGACGCCACTTTAAACCTGAAGGAGTTTACCCAGATCATCATCGAGTGCGTCTTGCACTACAACCGTTATCATCGACAGCCTGAGCGTCTTACCCAAGTTATGATGCACGATGGCGTCGAGCCTACTCCGATGGGCATATGGTCCTGGGCCTCGGAGAATGACCTGATCCAGCCCAACAACCGGCCTGACGATTTGATCTATCTCCATCTGTTGCCTCGTGAACGAGCCACGGTGCAGAAGGGCGGCGTGATGTTCCGCGGGATGCACTATTTATGTGAGTTTGCGATCCAAGAAAACTGGTTTGCCAAAGCTCGCCGCAATGGCGTGTGGTCGATCGATTGCCGGTTCGATCCGAACTCTGCCGCTCATATCTGGATCCAGGGTGAGAACAAGCAGTTTATGCGCTGCGATCTTCGACATTCGGACGCGAAGTACGCCGGTTACCGCTCGGACGAGATCTACGATCTGCTGGAAGCATATCGGCAAACACCACCCGCTCATAAACGCGCGGAGCTGGAAAGCCGTGTGGGCTTGGTCGACACCGTGGAGCAGATCATCAGCACCGCTAGGGCCGAGCGCAAGCTTGAGCCTCCTGCGAGTAGCAAGTCTGAAGCGGTGGCCAACATACGCGAGAATCGTTCTGAGGAACGCCAGCGGGAGCGTGAAAACGCCACTGTCCCAGGGGGTGTCCGGGCAGAGCCCGAACCCGCAGTGGAAGCCCCCACCATTGCACACGACTCGTATGCGGGCCCCCGCAGCGCACAGGTCATCGATCTGCTCAGAAGACTTCGTCCGGGACAGAGCAAATGAAAGGCGCACGGATTTTCGCGAGCTACTCCAAGCAGGCCATATCTGAGTATGCGGGAAACCCGTTGATCGAGGCCTTGCCGCCAATCCTTCCGGAAGCGGCGGCCATCGAGTTGATATCGAATTACCCCCAGCCAGTAACACCTGAAGAGCTTGAGCTCGACGGAGCGACGCGGATTCACTGCATTGAGCGACTGAGGACCGTCGTCCAGCCGTTCCTGCTGCATTTGGAGCTGCAGTCCATGTTTTCCCTATTGGTCCGCCGCGGATACGTTGGACGCAATCCAACCTCACCTGACACGGTCAGGCACCTGCATTCGTTGTCGGGGGCCCAGCGCTATCATGACTCTTTCAAATCGACGGCTGATTCCTTCAGCGTTGTCGGCCTGAGTGGTATTGGGAAGTCCACAGCGCTCCACGCCATTCTGAGCCTCTACCCGCAGACGATTCGACATGAGCGCTATGAGGGCAACCAATTTGTCCACACCCAGATCACCTGGCTCAAATTGGATTGCCCGCGCGATGGATCGCTGGCTGGATTCTGCCAGCAGTTTTTCCACGCCGTCGGTCAAGCGCTCGGCGACCAGGATTATCACAAGCGGCACCGGCACCGGAACATCAACGATGCGCTGCAGCAGATGGAGCAGGTAGCCAGTACGTTCTTCATTGGCGCCTTACTGATTGATGAGCTGCAAAACCTCCACCTGGCGAAAACGGGAGGTAAGGAAAGCATGCTGAACTTCTTCCTCCACCTGGTGAACAACATTGGCATCCTCGTTGTGTTCATAGGCACGAATTCGATGATCAGCTTGTTCTCGGACGTCATGCGTGTTGCCCGACGCAGTGGCAGTACAGTCGAGTTCAAGCGGTTCGAAAAGGATGATGAGGAGTGGCAGTTCCTGGTTGAAAACCTCTGGAGTTATCAGTGGTGCAAGCAGACGACTGAACTGACCCCCGAGATCTTCGACGCGTTGTACGAGCACACCCAAGGTGTAACAGACTTCCTGGTGAAGCTACTCGTGCTCAGCCAGCGTTATGCCATTCAGAGTGGCTCCGAATGCCTGACTGCGGAGGCGATCTGCAAGGTCAGCAATGCCAAGATGCAAATCCTCAAGCCAGCGCTTTCAGCTCTGCGCAGCCGGGATCCTGCACGTATGCGAAAGTTCGATGACCTACTTCCCATCGAGGAGCAGTTGATCGACATGATGTCGTTTGATGGGCTTCCACGAGCAGACCGGCTTGCGCTGCTCCGTGGTGTGAGGTCGCATACGAAGCCAGTGGACCCACCTTCTTCAGCAGCTACAAGTAAAACTGCATCTCCCGCTGCACCTGCAGCTGTCGCAGTGGAGGCATCGCAAGCAAAGGCACTGAGTGAGCAGCCTGACACCATAGCAGCGCTAAAGTCAGAGGGTTGGATAACCACTGATCTCTTTGAGTTTTCGCCGGCTTACCTCAAATCATGATTCGAAGGTGGCGAAATGGATCTGAAATTCCATTTCTTCCCAACGGCTTTTCCCGACGAGACACTTCACAGTGTCCTCTCACGTTATGCCCGGCTATGCGGTGGTAGCAGCCGAAAAGCAGCGTTCGCTGGCGAGAGAGCTGCAGCCTCGTTCACTCAGAACGTAGCTTTACCAAGCCGCCTGGGTGATTTAGTCGAGGCTCTTCCTCACGGCGCTTGCTGTTCGTTGTCTCAAATCATCGCACGTCATACTCTGCTGCCTTATTACGCGCCCTTTCTCACCCGCTATCAGCTGCAGAATGCCCAGGTCTCAATGGCTCGGGAGAGCAGAGGGCTGATGTTGAAGTTGGGCATCAATGCCAGTCGGATCGAGTGGGCTTCGAGAACCCGGTTCTGTCCTGAGTGCCTTGAAGAAAATATCCGTCGAGTTGGTGCCGCCTACTGGCACCGAGCTCACCAGCTTCCTGGTGTGTTGGTATGTCCAGATCATGGCACCCTACTCAATGTGGTGGAACCTGGTTGGAGCAGCCGCAATTCTCGACAGCTCAATCTCCCTGACGATGATTGCGTGCAAGCCCACTCAATTCAGCTCGATGCTCCTGATGAGACGCTCCCAGGTCTACGACAGATAGCATTGAGTTCACTGCGGCTGCTGGACCTGCAGCCTTGTTCTCTTCAAGCCGATGTACTGCGCGCTTGCTTTCTGCAAGGCGCTGCAGACTTGGAACTCACCTCTGGTGCAGCACATCGGTTGGACTTGCGTCGTTTGGGCGCGCATATGGTCAGCTTTTTCAAAGTGCTTCCGGACGCCTGGGAGTACTCGATTCTTAGCGAGTGCCCAGCAGCATCTCCTGCGACCTGGGTCACCAAACTGCTTCGTCGACCAAGAGGCACCCACCATCCACTCAAGTACATTGTGTTGGCCAACGCTTTGAAGATAGAGCTGGCTCGCATTTCCAGCATCGACAGGCCATCAGTCCATACTCATGAGCGACCATCGCCGTTTGTGGCCTGTTCTTCACAAACGATGCGAACTCCGCCCGTTGTCGAGGGATTGGAGGGCTTACCGGCTGCTATCTGGAAGCTTGCTCTTGCGGGGAGCGAAGCACGGCAGATCGCCGATGCAGTGGGCGTATCTCTGGTTTATGTGTACCGGACCATCCGCGCCGTAGACAGTGGCCCATCCGCTTGGAGAGAAGCGAGGTTGCTGAGGCAGAGCCGGCAGCATCGAGCATCCTTCGAGGGGGAGTATCGGCGTCTGCCTGCTCACCAATGCCGGGACTATGCGTGGCTGTATCGATGTGACCGGGCCTGGCTTGTGGACTGCATAGAGAAAAACGGAAGTCTCCATGCAGCACGATCGGACAGCACCGGCAGACTCACCGCAATTGACGCGGAGCTTGCTATACAGGTCGGCTGCTGTGCACAGCGGCTTCTGGCCTTACCCGGAAGGCCTGTTTGGATCTCGCGTGCGAAAATTGGCCGAGAGCTGCATGTCCTGGCTCGCTTCGAGAAACAGCTCTCAAAGCTGCCCCTTTGCCGGAAAGCGTTGAACCAAGTTTGTGAGTCCGCCGAGCAATTTCGCGCTCGGCGCCTGTTATGGGCCGAAGCGAAGCTGTTGGATGAGCAGAGAAGCGTTACCCGATCGGCGTTGTACCGCACTGCTTGCATCAGGCCAGAGATGGGATCCTGAGGAACAATTGATCTGTTTGCTGGAGGCACCCTAATTGGCAGGGTCGAAGGTGACAGCGTCCTGACGCCTACCGCAAATCGTCTCCTTGGGGGCAGTAAAGCGCTGTCACCCCAGCACAGCCTTACAAAGATGTAATGCCTAGATCACATGGATGACAGCTACCAAGCCTTAGGCTTCAGACATGTCTTCATGGAGTGACTGAAATGATCAATGCCAAAAGCATCGCCGCCCTATTGCTCGTAATCGCATCCTCATCCGCTTTCGCCGAAGGGGGATCCGATCGCTTGCACGGAAAAATGATTCAGGCGAATGAGAAGGCAATGCGTGCATACGCAGCTGCCAATGGAAAAACCCCACCTGAAGTGATTCATTATCGCTATGGAATGAAGCTGGACGTGGCGAGAGTGATCAGCAGGACTTCGACTACTGGTACCTGCGACGTGATGCCGGCACAGATGAATTACGAGGACTCAACAGGAGAGCTGAAAATCCTCGAATATCGCACCGCCGGAGTTAACTGCAGGGGTCAAAACTAACCGAAAGAACAGGTTGACGCTGGCCACCAGCACTACAGCTGGTCGGCCGGCAGAGGCCTTTGCCCTGGGGCCCCTTACATTACATGCCAGGATAACTGGCAACCACTTGATCGTCCCCGCTCTTGGTGAGGCCGATGACTTGATAGGCATGTTTCACACCATCAACCTCCATACCTGGTGAGCCAGCGGGCATGCCGGGTACCGCGACGCCTGCCAGGTCGTTTCGCTTTATGAGCTCTCGCACCTGATCTGCTGGAACGTGACCTTCCACAAACTTCCCGTCGATGACGGCGGTGTGACACGACGCAAGCCTCGGAGCCACTCCTAACCCCTGCTTCACCGAGCTAATGTCCGCTTCAACGTGGTCGACGACCTTGAAGCCGTTTGCCTCCAGGTGCGCTATCCATTTCTTGCAGCAACCGCAATTAGCGTCCCGGTGCACATCGATAGTCAGGGGCTCCGCTGCATAGCCGGCGGAGACGATTAGCAGCGACGCAATGGCACTTAAACCACGGAAGCGGCGTTTAATTGTCATGTGTGTGCTCCTTTCCATCTTTGTGTACATGAGTATTGGGAGCAGAGCCTGTGTGGTGGTTCGAGTGCGCCTCAGCGGATTTATGATCACCGTGATGCTCCGCTACAGATGCAGGCTCCGATTGCGAGCTGCCATGCTCATGGCTTTCCTCAACCGCGCCATGCCCTGCGGAATCTCCATGATTACCATGACCTGATTTCGCGCCACCGTGTTGGCCTTCATGGTTATGCATATCGCTTTCGCCACCGCCATGTTGGTGGCCACCACTGGAAGCGACCATCATCTGGTACTGCTCAGCATTGAGCTGCGGCAGCTGATCCAGGAACGCGACGATGCCCCAGATGTACTGATCGTCCATGCTTTTGCCCCAAGCAGGCATACCTGTGGCTTTGATGCCGTGCTTGATGGTCCAGAATGCAGCTGCAGGATCGCCACTTACGCCGATCTCGGTGAGGTTTGGTGGAGAGGGGTAGAGGGCTTGGCTGAGTTCTGTTTTCTGCACCCCAGGAGCGAGGTGGCATCCGATACACATGGCGTTGTAATTGCCTGCCCCTGCTTGGATAAGAGCAGGATCTTTAAGGTCTGGGACCTCAATGTCGCGTGCACGGACTTCAATTGAGCGATCACGCGCCATGGCCAAAAACGCATGCACAGCGGGGAAGTGCGGGTCATCCGCACCAACGTTCACGAGACCGAAGTAAGCGGCGCCAAGCACCGCCGCGCCGCCAATAGCACCCGCCGTCACCAGAGTTGTAATTGTTCTTTTCATATTGAGTTCTCAAAACCACATACGAATACCGGCGACAAAGCGAGCTTCGTCCACATCCCCGCCTTCATCCCGAATGAAATCGGCGGTTTTGCCGTAGGAACGGCTCCAAGTAACACCTATATAGGGTGCGAACTGGCGAATAATCTCGTAGCGTAACCGCAGCCCGACTTCGGTGTTTGCCAGGCCGGAGCCCACTCCGCGTTCCGGGTCGTTCTTGCCATAAAAATTAGCCTCAGCGGTTGGCTGAAGGATCAAACGATTAGTCAGCAGGATGTCGTACTCACCCTCCAGACGGGCAGCGGTCTGACCGTTCTCACCGATAAACGCCGTGGCTTCCGCTTCGAAGTCATACAGAGCCATGCCCTGAATACCGAACGCGGCCCAGGTCTGGGGATCTTCCGGTTTGAAGTCCTGCCGGACGCCGGCGACTACATCCCACCAAGGGCTTACGGAGCGGCCATAGAGGAGCTGTAGCTCAGCATCTTCAGTAACCCCATTGGTACGTTCACCCTCCGAGCGAATCCAGAGCCTATTGATGTCACCGCCCACCCAACCGGATGCGTCCCAGGCAAGCGTGCTGCCTTCGTTGGCATCCTGGTATTCCAGCTGGTCCAGCAAGAAAAAGCTGTTGAGACCGCTGTCATCCATTTTGTGCCCTTCAAGCGGGGGGAAGGCAGCCTGGCGGTCGGCGTCAGTAAGCACTGGGATTGGCGTGCGGCTGGTAGCAGTCGGCGATTCAGCTTTGCCATGTCCCATCGTGGAATGATCCATCGCACCATGATCCATGCCTTTCGTACTTCCATGGTCCATCTTGCTGTGATCCATGGAGGCGGATTTGGCTTTGGGCTGGCTGTGGCCCATTTTGCTGTGATCAACGGGCGTGGGTTGCTTGCTCCCGCTCCCCATCTGGCTATGGTCCATGCCCGGCATCGCATCCTGTGATGGGGCGTCGTCCATCTGCATCGCACCATGGTCCATTTCCGAATGATCCATCCCGGAATGATCCATTTCAGCGGCGAAGCTGGGTGAAACGCCCAGCACGCCTAGCGAAACAGCCAGTGCCAGCAGCGATGGTCGTGCAACGCTATTGGCCATTTTTCCCTGCCTTAGCTTTGTCGCTGCCCTGCGATTCCATCATTTTGCTGTGATCCATATCTTCCATCGAACCATGGTCCATGCCCTTCATAGAGCCATGATCCATTCCTTTCATGGAGCCGTGATCCATGCCTTCATGGTTCATGCCCTGAGCTTGCTTGCTCTTCGAGCCGTTCGACTGGGTTGCGTCGGACGACTTTTGAGAGTGCTGATCGTGGTTGTCGCTGGACCAGGAAGATGGGGCATACACCGCGAGCAGGCCAACCATCGCGGCAGAGAGGAAAAAGGCGCTTCGTTTCATTGGTTTGCTCATCTCGTATCTCCAGTTCATTCGTCCACGCGGACTTCTCGGAACATGCCCATCTCCATGTGGTACATGAGGTGACAGTGATAGGCCCAGCGCCCGAGCGCATCTGCGGTAACGCGATAGCTTCGTTTCGAGCCAGGCGGCATATCGATCGTGTGCTTTCGGACCATGAAGTTGCCATTCTCATCCTCCAGGTCACTCCACATGCCGTGCAGGTGGATGGGGTGAGTCATCATGGTGTCGTTGACCAAGGTAATGCGCAGACGCTCGCCGTACTTGAGCCGTAGGGGTTCTGCGTCAGAGAACTTGATGCCATCGAAGGACCAAGCGAACTTCTCCATATGGCCGGTAAGGTGCAGTTCGATGGTCCGGCCCGGTTCACGGCCGTCAGGGTCGATGAAGGTGCTACGCAAATCCGAATACGTGAGAACCTGACGCCCGTTATTGCGAAGCCCGATTCCCGGATCGTTCAGCTTCGGCGTCGGGGTCATGGTCTGCATATCGACCAGGGGGTTGTTTGTTTCGGAGGCGGGATGGCTTTGCATGGCACCGCTAGCGGCCATATTGGCGTGGTCCATGCCAGCCATTTCGCTGTGATCCATACCGGCCATACTGCCGTGGTCCATGCCAGCCATCTTGCTGTGGTCCATTCCGGTCATGCTGCCGTGGTCCATGGCAGCCATCTTGCTGTGGTCCCTACCGGCCATGCTGCCATGGTCCATGCCAGCCATCTTGCTGTGATCCATGCCACCCATGCTGCCATGATCCATCCCCATGTCGCCCATGGAGATCAGAGGACGTGGGTCTACCGTCGGCACCGGGGCCTGCAGGCCCTCACGGACAGCCAAAGTACCCCTTGAATAGCCGGTGCGATCCATGGACTGAGCAAAGATGGTGTAAGCCTGCTCGTTTTCAGGCTCGACAATGACATCGTAGGTTTCGGCAACGGCGATCCGGAATTCATCGATCGACACAGGCTTGACGTACTGACCGTCGGCCGCGACAACCGTCATTTTCAAGCCGGGTATCCGCACGTCGAAATACGTCATGGCCGAGCCATTGATGAAGCGAAGTCGAATTTTCTCGCCTGGCTTGAAGATGCCCGTCCAGTTCCCGTTCGGCGCCTGGCCATTCATGAGATAGGTGTAGGTGTACCCGCTCACGTCGGCGAGATCGGTTGGGCTCATCTTCATCTCAGCCCACATCTTCCGATCGGCCACAGCGGCAGCCCAGCCTTTCTCGCTTACGTCGTCGACGAAGTCGCCAACGGTCCGCTTGTGGAAGTTGTAGTAGTCCGACTGCTTCTTGAGCTTGGACATAACCCGCGCCGGATCTTCGTCAGTCCAGTCACTCAACATGACGACGTAATCACGGTCGTAAGTGAAAGGCTCGGGATCCCTGGCATCGATCACCAGCGCACCGTAAACACCGACCTGCTCTTGGAAGCCCGAATGGCTGTGGTACCAGTAGGTGCCGTTCTGGTGGACCTTGAACTTGTACTCGTACATGCCGTCCGGTGCGATGCCATGGAAGCTCAAGCCCGGCACGCCGTCCATGTTTGCCGGCAGAATGATGCCGTGCCAGTGGATGGACGTATCCTGCTTCAAGCGATTACGTACCCGCAGCGTGACTGTGTCGCCTTCTCGCCAACGGAGTATCGGTCCTGGTAGCGAACCGTTGATGGCCATAGCCGTTCGAGCTGCGCCGGTAATGTTCACCGGGAGCTCCCCGATGTACAGGTCAAAATCGGTGCCGGTCAGTACGTTGGGCTGGCCAGGGCTCGTTACAGCCCAGACCGGCGCGCGCCACATGCCCAGCCCACCCAGTAGTCCGGTAGCAGCCAGGCCTTTGACGAATGAACGTCTCGTGGTTTTGCTTTGCATGCCGTTGCGTCCAGTCAGGTAGATCGCTGATATCCAGGCTGCGGGATCCGCAACCATCTGGTTTCAATTGAGCCCCCCCAAGCCCCGTAGGCATTCGCCAAAACACAGGATTTGGAGGAGGCCCTATCCCGAAAGCTGACATAGTTCAGATTCCGGGGTGATTACATTTCTGTAAGCTCGGCTCAGCAGCTCTCGTGGCCGGCGTGCTTTTGGCCTTGGGCGATAACAGGAGCCTCTGCTTTTTTCTCTTGGGCAAGCTGATAAGCCTGCATTGAAGATTCACGTGCAGCTTCCATTCTGGCGAAGGTTCGATCTGCGCCGCCTTCAGCCAGTGCGAAGCTCGCCATGCCGAAGGTGACTAACATTACAATCGCTTTGATCATGTTCATTTGCGTTTCCTCTAAGGATCAGCTTCGCCTGATTGGCGTCATTCACAGTGCTCAAGCTAGCTACCCGGCGCTGTCAGCAAGCTGAGCCCGACATTACTTTTCCGTCAGCTTCTGGTTGGGTGTCTTTTTTGCTGCAAACTGAAGGTCACCCAAGGGGCGCAGCAGATGAAATTACTCGTAGCCGAAGATGAGCCAAAAACCGGGGCCTACCTGCAGCAAGGGCTGACAGAGGCTGGCTTTACAGTCGATCGTGTGGTCACGGGGACTGATGCCTTGCAGTCTGCGTTGAGCGAGGCCTATGACCTGCTGATTCTCGATGTGATGATGCCGGGGCTGGATGGCTGGGAGGTGCTGAGGATGGTGCGTGCAGCTGGAAAAGAGGTACCGGTTTTATTCTTGACGGCCCGTGATGGCGTGGACGACCGCGTGAAAGGGCTAGAGCTTGGAGCTGACGATTACCTGGTCAAACCTTTTGCATTTTCGGAGTTGCTTGCGCGGGTGCGGACTTTATTGCGAAGAGGCAGCAGTGCCTCTGCGCAAACGACAATGCAAATGGCCGACTTGGAGGTCGACCTGCTTAAGCGGCGAGCCACCCGAAATGGCAAGCGGATCGACCTAACAGCCAAGGAATTCGCCCTGCTGGAATTGCTCCTGCGTCGACGTGGCGAGGTGCTACCAAAGTCCCTTATCGCCTCGCAGGTTTGGGATATGAACTTCGACAGCGACACTAACGTGATTGAGGTCGCTATTCGCAGGTTGCGGGCCAAAATTGATGATGATTTCGCTCCCAAGCTGATCCACACAGTTCGTGGCATGGGTTACCTGATGGATGTTCCCGAGTGATGCGCGCCCAATCATCCCTCGTCAAACGTCTCACCTTGATGTTCATGTCAGCGGTCACCGCCGTGTTGGTGGTTGCCGGCATGAGCTTTTACGTGCTCAGTCAGCACCATTTCCAGTTGCTGGACGAGCAAGCCCTGGCCGAGAAACTCGAATCCACCCGGCACATTCTTTCACTCTCAGCAGCACGCGATGAACTTGAGGATCAAGAGCCTCAAATGCGGGCGTTGCTGGGGGCTCATCAGGACCTTTCCGCTGAGATCGTTGATGCTGACGGTACCGTCTTGTTCTCGGACCCCAAGGCATCCCGCATTCCAGAGCGCTTCAAGCACGCCACTTCAGGTGACATCTGGGAATGGCAGACCGACTCGGGGAACTTCCGTGGGATTACCTCTCAACTAGCGATAGCGCAGTCGCCGGCTCCCGTGACAGTCATGTTGATGCTGGATGTCACCAGCCATGCTCACTTCTTCAAGACGCTGCAATGGTGGTTCAGCATTGGCTTGGTAATCAGTGCTCTGGTCAGCGCAGGATTGGGATGGATCGTGGCCAAGAGCGGACTTCAGCCCGTTGGGCAGATCACTAGAGTGGCTACGTCCATGTCTGCCAGGTCCCTTCGCGAGCGGATTCCATTAGAACCCGTGCCGCTTGAGCTGCAAGAGCTGATTCTGTCTTTCAACGGCATGCTTGCGCGCCTGGAGGACGCGTTCGTCCGGCTATCAAACTTCTCTGCAGATATAGCACATGAGCTGCGGACCCCGGTGAGCAATCTCCTGACGCATACCGAAGTGGTCCTGACCAAAAAACGCGACCTCGATGCCTACGAAGACAACCTCTACGCCAACCTTGAAGACCTGAAGCGCATGTCACGCATGATTGATGACATGCTGTTCCTGGCCAAAGCCGACAATGGCCTGATCATTCCAGAGCAGGTGGATATTGAGCTGGCAGATCTAATGTCCAGACTGATTGACTACTACCAGCTCGCAGCCGAAGATCGGGGCATAAAACTTACGCTGGATGGCAAAGGGTTGATTCGTGGCGACCGACTGATGATTGACCGGGCTGTTTCGAACATCCTATCCAACGCCCTGCGCTATACACCTGAGGGTCACGATATCGCTGTCCGTATCGCCGAGGCTGCGGATCACGTCATCCTGACTGTCCAAAACAGCGGGGCCATGATTGATCCTCAACACATCAATAAGATCTTTGACCGATTCTATCGAGCTGATCCCGCAAGACGCGAGGGAAGCCCAAGCAACGCCGGCCTTGGCCTGGCTATAACGCGTTCGATCATCAAAGCTCATGGCGGGCGAATTTGGTGTGCCTCCGCTGATGGGATTACGAGCTTTCACATCGCTTTGCCACTCGCCACGAGCTGATATCGGTACCTTCGTCGCATAGTGCTCAAATCAGCGTGCAATCGATGCCCGGCCAATCAACCTTCCGAAGCACCAGGTATCGAGCATGTCCTCGCCGGCCTGAGAGAGCATTGGCGATGACGATCAACTGACAATGGTCGCCGGAGGCGTCTTCGATGGCCTGCTGACGGCGTTCGCAAGTGAGGAAGCCCAAAATGGTTGATACCACATCCGCAGTGAGTGAACAGCCGCCATCGCAAGCGACTCAGCAACCGATCGGCTTCTATGAAGCCTTCCTGTTCTGGCTCAAGTTGGGCTTCATCAGCTTTGGCGGACCCGCCGGGCAGATCTCGATCATGCACCAGGAGCTGGTTGAGCGCCGGCGGTGGATTAGCGAGAAACGGTTTCTGCACGCGCTGAACTACTGCATGTTACTGCCTGGCCCTGAAGCTCAGCAGCTAGCCACCTACATCGGCTGGCTCATGCACCGCAGCTGGGGCGGAATAATTGCAGGCGCACTGTTCGTGCTACCTTCGCTGTTCATCCTGATCGGTTTGTCGTGGGTCTACGTCGCCTTTGGCGAGGTACCGGTAGTCGCTGGGATTTTCTATGGTATCAAGCCGGCGGTCACGGCAATTGTCGTCCACGCAGCCCACCGGATTGGCTCGCGAGCCCTGAAGAATGGCTGGATGTGGGCCATGGCCGGCGCCTCGTTCGTGGCGATCTTCGCCCTAAACGTGCCGTTCCCGCTGATCGTGCTGGTGGCCGCCATCATTGGTTATTTGGGTGGTCGCTTCGCCCCAAGCAAATTCGTGATCGGTGGTGGACATGGGGCCGCGAAGAACAGCTATGGCCTGGCCTTGATCGATGACGACACCCCAACCCCCGAGCATGCCCGTTTCAGCTGGTGGCATCTGGTACGCCTGCTGCTGGTCGGTGCAGGGCTCTGGGCCTTACCCATGGGGCTGCTGACACTGTTGTTTGGCTGGGACGGCACTCTGGCGCAGATGGGCTGGTTCTTCACCAAGGCCGCACTGATGACCTTTGGCGGTGCGTACGCTGTGCTGCCCTATGTCTACCAGGGCGCTGTCGGGCACTACGGATGGCTGACGCCAACCCAGATGATCGATGGCCTCGCCTTGGGGGAAACCACGCCGGGGCCACTGATTATGGTGGTTGCCTTCGTCGGCTTTGTCGGTGGCTACGTGCATCCGATGTTCGGTTCGGAACACCCATTCCTTGCCGGAGCGGTCGCGGCGAGCCTAGTCACCTGGTTCACCTTCCTGCCGTCGTTCCTATTCATCCTCGCCGGTGGCCCGTTGGTGGAATCGACCCACAACGAGATGAAATTCACCGCCCCGCTGACGGGAATCACGGCCGCCGTAGTGGGGGTGATCCTGAACCTCGCCATGTTCTTCGGCTACCATGTGCTTTGGCCAAAGGGCTTCAGCGGGCCGTTTGACTGGCCTTCCGCGGTGATCGCGGTTGCTGCAGCGATTGCCTTGTTCCGCTTCAAACGGAGTGTAATCCAGGTGTTGTGTGCCTGCGCCCTGGCCGGTCTGGCAGTCCACATGTTGCGTGTTTGAAACCAACTGCCGACCAACATCATCGGCCGGTGTTTCATGACCCATCGCCCGCCGACGGGAGGTGTCCAATGAAATGGGTAGGGTGAAACGCATAACTGGTCGCCGCAGATGTAAGCACTCAGCCTGGCGGGCAAGGGGAGTGTCTTCTGACGGCGTTTTGGCATTTCTGACTTGAGGGAGCTTCCTCATGACCTCGCTAAAATCGCGCTTTTTTTGCGTCGCGCCCGCCCGGCTGCTTGCGGGCGTTATTGTACGTTTGTACGGGCGTAATTTTGCGAGAAAGGGTGAGGGTATCTTGGGGTTGTGGATTTCCCTGTACGCCCGTAATTACTGATGTATACGTGATTTGTATCGAACAGATACTGAGCGGGATATAGCCTGCAAAGATGTCAAAGTACTATGGCTAATTGACGTCGTGCTTTGTGTAAATTTTCAAAAGTCCTGCCCCTGGTACAGGATTTGGTGTGTTACAAGTATGCCGATCACTGGATGTGCGTCCTTTCCGAGCCCTATCTTGTAAGTCGGTAACTGATGTCTGATCTTCTATTTTTCCCTATGTCGATGCCGGACGAGATGCTGCACTCTCGTATCACGCGCTACCACTTCCTTTCAGGTAACAGAACCGTAGGGGAGACCTTTCGCGATCTGTTTGGCTCGGAGCCCTTCAACGTCGGTATGCTCCCGAAGCGGATTGAGGTGCTTGCCGCCAGGCTGCCAGGTGTCACAGCAAACAATCTTGACGAGCTAATCTGCACCAATACTACCTTTCCCGCTTACCGACCATTTCTGGGAATCAGTGATGGGGCGGAGGGACCCTCGACAGGCCTCAGCTTCATTGGAGTAGCCCGCATTCCCCGCAGGGAAGGCACGGTCCACTGCAAGGCAAAGCTTTGTCCCACCTGCGTTCAGCAGGACCTTCTCGAACTGGGTTACGCGTACTGGCATCGCTCGCACCACCTGCCTGGAGTGTCCGTCTGTTGGCGTCACGGAGACCTGTTGATGCAGGCATGCCCGAGATGCTCTCACCCATTCTTCAGAAAAAACCGGATGCTACCGAGCCTTTCTCAACCGTGTGTATGCGGTTGGAGCACGCTTACTCCTGCGCCAGTGAGTCAGGGTACTCACCTTGAAAAGAAATTCGCCCAATTCGCCCACGAGCTGCTACAACGCAATTTACCGCCTATGAGTAGTGAAGCTTTGTGTTCTAGCTATCTGCGACAATGCAAAAAACGGGGCTTCATACATGGTAGGTTTGCTGGAACAGCAAAACTGTTCGACAGTATTCGTGACACATATGGTGATGAAGCCTTGTCTCAGATGTGCAGCGCCTACGCAGCGGGAAAGCATGAACAATGGATAAGGTTTACTTCCCACAAGGGACAGATGGATATGCCCCTTGCACGGCATATGATCATCGCGCTGCACTTGTTCGGTAGTGCAGATGCGTTTGAGAGTGCCTTGAAGAAAGAAAGCATACTTAAAAGTATTGCAGGTGCCAGGCTGCGTGGGCTGCAGGGCAAACCAATTGTGGGTAAAGAGGCTCAGTTCCGTCAGAAAGTTGAAACCCTCCTGGCGGTGCGGGCGGACGCCAGCCTGGAGTATCTTTGGCAGAATGCCTATAAAGCGACACGGTGGCTTTACGAGAACGACAAATCGTGGCTGATGGCGAAGCTCAGCAGGCCAAAGCCCAAGCTTGTTGAGGTTGAACACGCCACTGACCCTCGTGACAAAGAGTTTGCTGCCCTCTTGATCAAGGGGGCTGAGGAGATGTATCGGATTTCGAGAGGGCAGAAGCGAGTCAACATTACCAATTTGCAGAAGCTACTCCCGGTCAATTTGCCTAAGCACTGCTCAACCCGCAAGCACAAATTTCCCCTGGCTTTAGAGCAGCTTGATCTTCTCTTGGAGTCGGTCTGGCACTTCCGATTGAGGAGGTTGATTTGTGCTGTTGACGATATGGTTAGACTTCACCTTCCAATTAACACTGGCAGCCTTCATGTGGTTTCCAGCGTTGCAAACCCGGTATTTCATGTCTTAGTCAGCTTCTTCGAATGGGATTTGGACGTCTTCGCAAAAAATGGCGTTGATCCGGAAGCCCTGCTCAGATCAACCGGCATACCACGAGATTGGCAGGGACCTCCCGGCTTCAATGTTGTTCTCGGTGGGAACGCTTATTACCGCAATAGACCAGCGAGCGGATTTTTGGAAAACGCGAACGATTAGGAGTGATCGATTCCGGTACAAGGGCGGTGGCAGCTTTGATCACCCGCTTGCTCAGCGGTAAGCTCATTATAAAGCGTAGGAGTTGAAATCATGATCAGCGGACAGCGCCTTAGCGGTGAGCAGTGTTCGGTCGGCCTGAAAGTCGCGCTTCGAATCATCGATGCCTGGGCAGCAACACCGGAACAAGCCTGCAGCATCCTTCGGATCTCTCTATCGACGTATCGGCGCGCTGTGCGGGGTCTGGAATGTGGGCAAAGACTCGATTTGGATCAGCAGCAGCGGATCGGCCTAGTGATAGGCATCCACGGACTCTTGAGAGCTGCATTCAGCAACCAGGATAATGTGAAAGGCTTTCCAGGATTCAAGAATGCCAATCCATTTTTTGAGGGGCGCGCGCCTTTGGAGGTCATGGCCCAAGGAGACCTGATCTCTCTGTACGAGACGTATCGGCGTATTGAGCAGATTCACTGCGGCGAGATCATGGCTGCTTGACGATCAGCCGCAGTGTGGAGAAGACGAGGATTAAGCTACCAACTGCAGACGAGGAGCGATTGCGAGGTAGTCTTGCGGCATGGTCGATAGGATCGCGGCGACGCTCTCCTGTGGCAGCCGGTTAGAGAGCAGCGCTTCAAGTTTGGCCAACCGTTCTTGGACAGCGCGGGGGCGATCCCACTGAATGGCGAAGCGCTTGGCCGCCACCTTCTGCTCCACTAGCACCAGATGACGGTTGAGGTCGTAGGTGTAGCGCATGGTGACCTTGCTCGACGATCCTTCATCATCTGCCTCTAGGAAGGTCAGCTCGAACACCAGGCCCTGAGGGGTTTTCCGGGCTGAAGACTCGACGTAGTTCTCTTCGAAGAGATTGTCGATGAGCTCACTGGGCTGAACGCCCCGGGTTACGTGGAGAGTCGAGAGCTCATCAACCAATATTTTGATGGAATCAAGACTCATTTCAGCATTCTCCTCAGTTCGTCGATGATCACTTCCACGTCCTCAATTGACCTGGTCAGCAAACCATTGTCGCGGTCAGCAACCCTACCGAATTTCTTCGCCAGCTTGGTGTTGATAAAGCTGACCAGTATACCGTCGTTAGGGGTGTTGGGTTTCACCATCGGCAGGTGGTTCTTGAATATCGGATAAAGGGTAGAAGCTTTTTCTGGGATCTGCAGGTCGCTGAGCAAGGTCGCGACCTCGTCTTGAGCCTTCTTCGTCAAGATCTCGCGCAGCTGCTTGCGGGCGATCTCGGGCCGCTTTTCTACAAGGTTGGGATCTATGATCTGAGCCGCTTTCTTCGTCTCGGCGTTGAGGAACACGCTTTTGAGCTGCGCCAGAACATCCGCGTCGTAACCCTCGAGACCAGTAAGCGCCTGGACCTTTTGTGTCGCGATGGATTCGACCTCAGCCCTTTTCTCGGAAAAAATCTTATTGAAGTCCAGGTCTACGAGGTAGGAGTCCTGGTCACTCACGAACGCTTCTGAGGTGGAAACACCACCCAACTCCTGCTCTTTGCGGGTGTAGTCCTCATCCGTGATGGTGTAGTCGCGGGTCCGCTGATGTTTCGCCCGATCAACCTCTGTCTGGAAGGCCGTCCACATCGCGTCCAGGCCGGTTTCCTTGTGATAGATCACCACGGCGTTGTTATCGATCTCAAAGGCCGTGATTTCCTCTTCCGGAATCGCGCGCAGGACTCTGCCGACGATCTGAGCAAAGGCGTTTTCGCTTCGATAGGGCCGGAAAAGCGCAAGAACTGTGAGGTACCGATGGTCGTAGCCTTCCATCAGCATGTTCACGGAGATGACGACATCGCATTGATGGTTGTCGATCACTCGAAACGCTGCAGCGATATCGGCCTGATCCATGTAGCTGTGTACGACAGCCACCCTCAGGTTCTTGGATTGATACCAGGTGCACAGGTCCTCGGCATGGGTGATGCTGCAGCCAACAGCGAGAATCTTGTGCGGCACTTTTGGAGAGGTTTTCCGAAGCTCATCCAGCTTCTGAATGCTAAGGTCGATAACGTCCATTGAGCATTCTGGAGACAGGGCGACGCTACGCTCTACCCACTCCCGGTCCTTGTATTCGAGGACTTGTTCCTTGGATAGCCGGGTACCTGGCTGTTCAGCGATTGTGAAGTAAAGCTCGTGAGCACTGACGGTCTCTTTCCTCAGCCACTTTACGTACCGATCACGCATCACTTCAGAGAGTGGTGTCTTGTGGATCAGCTTTCCTGGCACTTCCTGGTTGTCGCCGCGGAATGGGGTGCCCGTCACGAAAATCTTCTTGGCCTTGGAGAAATGGGCCAAGGTCTTTTGCCAACTGCCCGCCGGCGCATGGTGCCCCTCATCGATGATGATCAGGTCGAAGAAGTCTGGGGCCACCCGCTTAATTAGTGACTGTCCGCGCTCGTTGTACACCTGTTGGATGTTCGAGTAGACGAAGTGGGCCTGTTCCAGGCTGGACTGATGTGTATCTGACGTGAATTCACACGTGACCGGCAGATCCTCAGCACTGAAAATCACATCGAAATTGATCCAGAAATTGTCTTCCAGCAGGTCCTGGGTCTTTCGGATGCTCTGCTTCGTGACCAAGCCCGGTGTGATGATCAACACGCGACCCTTTGCCAGGCCAAACGGCACGATAGAGATCAGACCACTTTTACCTGTGCCGGTCGGCAGGACGATCAGCGCATCTTCATTGGAGTTTTCGAAATGCTCCAGTGCTTTGATGTAGGCCTCGATCTGCGGGCTCCGCAGCTTCTTATTGCCGAGGATGTTAGCTGCCGTTTCGGTGAAGTATTTCATAGACAGTCGAGGTTCCTATCGGCGGCGCGCGCCAAGGTGCCCGCGCGCTGGGCTATTGCTCGGCGACGGGGAGGACAGATTTGGAATTGTTCGAGGTTCAGCAGGCGGGGCATTGAAATATCCATATTTCGGGCCAGGCATCATCAGGCGTTCGTGATGACTTAGCGTGAGCGCTTTGGCTGATTGTAGCCCAGTGATATCACGCTCTGGAGCCTGATTTTTCTGTGAATGCGGTTTACGGCACTGTGCCAATGAACATTTGTACCTTTCATGGACAGGTTGAAATGCGTGGTATGACAATACGCTGAACATGCTGACACTCGGCATGACCTGCATTAGGCTCAGCGAGGACCTCCTGGCATGCTTTACCTCACCGACGGACAGCCCGCGTTCTGTCCAAAATGCGGCAAGCCAATCGACCCACAGCTGCGCGGGTGGGAGGCAAAGGATCGTTTCTACAACGGACATCATCCGTTTCTTAGCGGTTGTGGGGCCCGCTATCTGATCGCAGGGGCAGGCGTGAACAAAGCTTTCGACTCCGCTGAGACGGTCGCCGGAGACGCTGATATTGACCATCAGGCGAGAGCCGACCTGATGTGCGAGCTGTACGTGATATTGGGAGCCCTTGACGCTCCGACTGCGGTGCTTGACCAGGTGCTTGCCGCAGTTGAAGGTGAAGAACTGCCTCATGCCACTTTGCTGCCTTTCGAGAACGACTGAATAAACAAAATCCACTGGTTCTGCGTTTCTACCCTGACGGCAAGCGTTTCCCCGAATGGCGGAGGTCCTTCGGCGTAAGTGACGACGGGGTCGTGTTCGTCCCGGCAGCAATGGCAGGTGATGAGACCGAGTTGAACGTCATGTTTTGCGCAAGCGGGTTGGACAAGGCACTGCAGTGCACATGGATCACCATTTTGTGCCGAGCGACTGGCTGAAGCGCGTGTTTCCAAAACACTTCGAGCTGATTGAGATCATTGAGGCGCGTGCACAAACTGCTTTGTCTGAGCTCGGGGAGTCAGAGTCAGCAACTAATCAGGAATAGGGTCACGGATGGGCCTCAGCACGATCACGCCGTCAACCAGTTCTATGCTGAGTCTGTCCCCAACCGCGAGGCTCAGCTCTTTCAAGATGTCCGTGGGTAAGTCGACGATGACATCCCCCGAACCGTCACCGGGATCTTGGCACTTAACAGTCGTACTCGCTAACTGACTCATGGCTGCCTCTCACTCGGGTCTGTAAGGAATAGTACCCCCACTGGCGTACGACTGAAGGGCTTTCGACCCAGCGGCGTTAGGTTGCGGGGCGTGCCTTTTCTAAATGGATGGATCCGGGGTGAGGTGGTCCAAAATGACAGGCAAACAGCTACCTACCGTCCATATCACCAGTTCGAACAGAATGCTGAAGGACGGCCGATGGATCCGAGAGAAGTCGAGGTTCCGTTGGCGATCGCGGACCATGTTATACGCAGGGTTGGAGGCACACCTGCTGGGCGTGAGATTTTCGATGCTCTTACCAACCGATTCGAAACAGGTGTCTGCAGCACAAGCTCCTCGCACATTTGCTGACGAGCCCAGGGCACCTAGAGATGGGGGCGGACGGCCTTGAGGATTATTGAGCAGACCGCCGATAGGTGGGCGCTGGCTGTGACAAACTTTAATCCGATAACCGAGTGTGCTTTTTCGCCAATGCGCTTGGCTGTGTCAAACTATGTTTCGTTTGCATGCACTGATCCCGGCGCTGAAAGCCGCGGATCCTGAGGGCCTCTGTGTCAAACTATGTTCCGAGGACCCAAAAGCACCGGCCCCGCTGTAATCAACAGCAGGAGCTGGTGCTTTTTTGCGCAATAAAACGGTTTTTGGTATAACTTTCGGCCGGTTCAAGGGATTGAACACATTCAAACGCGCCTCAAAGGAATGACTGATGCCTGCTGTCCCCCCTTCTTACTTCGCTGCCGCCGTCGTCCTGACAGGTAGTGCCCGATTTTCCGCAAGTCAGCCCAACGCCTAGCCATCGCCTATCGGCCACGCCTGCATTAGCCCGCGAGGTTCGTATGGAACTGTCTGAAAATTCTCCAGTCAGGGTGTGCTCAAGGCCAAAGCACTTCTTCAATCATCTGTAAGGTTGTCCACATGAAAGCTCTTCGTAATTGCCTCTTCGCCGCGCTGCCTTTCGTAGCCCTTTCGGGTTGCGCGAATTTTGAGCAAACAATGCAGGAAATTCAGAAGGCGACCGCGCCAGTAGCCATCGATCAAAGCCTTGCAGAAATCTGCCGTGTCACGAAAGAAAACAAGGTTCGCGCAAACAGCCTGTACCGCGGCAAGACCTTCTCCACCAACGGTGAAGTCGCCATGATCAATCAAGGGCTCGAGGCGTATCGGGTAGTGCTGAGCGTTGGCGACGTGGATATCCACGCTGAATCGACCAACACCAGCATGGTCAATGCGCTTTCCGTTGGGAAAAAATCGAATGTTTCCGGTGTCGTGACACTGGTCGACTACGACTACAAGAACTGCCACATCTCGCTCAAGAACGCGACGTTCTGAAGGTAATGCCAGGCTGCGGCGCTCTTGTTTGCAGGGCGCTGCGGCATAGCCTGCGTAGCATCCGGGCGTGCCTGTCACCATCAGTCGGCGTACCGGCAAGCCTTAGCAACCTGCTCTAAAGTCACTAGCGCGGCACAGGCAATGAGCCAGGCCGTCTAGCCGATGACAGGGAGGTCGTTTGATGGCGCGCCAGGCTAATGCGCCCCTGCCAGCATGGGTGCGCGACACCTGCAGTGATCCGCTCAAATGTGCGTTATGGGCTGCCAGCCTCGTTGCTTTTATCTGGATGGCGCTCAATAACGACAGCCACCACGATCTTGAATCGTTCTGTATTTCCGGCTCGCCCTCGATGCTGACCGAGGGATGGCTGAACCTGCGCCTCTATTATTCCAGCATGGACATCGCCGTCTTCACCGGTGCGGTGGGGCTGATGCTGGTCGCGATGATGCTGCCCGCGCTGCAGGGGCCATTGGCACATCTGTGGCATCAATCAAGGCCCTACCATCGAGCGCCCGCTGTCGCGGCATTTCTGCTGGGGTATTTTGGCGTGTGGCTGGCGGGCAGTGCACTGCTGTTGATGATTGCGCTGTTGCTGGTTTCTTTCACCGGCTCGCAACTCGCAGCAGGATTGCTGGCGCTGATAGGGGCAGGGGGGTGGCAGTTGTGCGCGTTCAGGGCGCGTTGCCTTGTGCGCTGCCATCTGCCCGCCAGCGTCGCCAACCCATTGGCCAAGGGGGCGCTGCATGGGGTGTGGTGCTACGCCACCTGCTGGCCGTTGATGCTGATCGCATTTTGCCTGCCGTCTGTTCATCTGCCCGTGATGATTGTCGGTGCAATCATCATTGCCTATGAGCGTAGGGACCGACAGCGTTCAAGCGCCTGAGCGCAACACCCGAAGCCAGGCTTAGGATGCTGCGCCGGGGGTGGCTCAGTAGGTTTCCAGTTTGAATGGCACGTCAGCGGCTACAGCGTTGCTGCTATTGAGCAGATTGGCCCCCTCTGGCCGTTTGAGCACCGTGTCACGGGTCTGTACTTCCACTTCGATTGTGCCTTCATCAATCGCCGAATTGTCGGCGTTGAGAGGCAGCTTGAAGGTAGCGGTGGCTTCCAGGTGGGTCTGGCAGTTCATGCAGCCTTCGACATGCCAGCGGCTGAGTATCGGCCGGGTCCCCAGGTATTCGCGCTTGCCATCGACCTTGGCGTAGGCGCTGATCAGGAACGAACCGCGGATCTTGCCCCGGTTGATGCGGCTGACCCGCAAGGTCTTGCCAGCGGGTTGCACGGCCTCGGCCTTGAACAGCAACGGCTTGTTGGGTTGGGCGTAGGCGTCCAGCGAGCCTTTGCCATAGCCATAGCCCAGCTGGGTTTCGATGTTGAAGCAGTCACGGGTGGTGAAGGGGCTGCCGTCGGCCTTCACGAACGGGTCAAGCGTGGTGTCCAGGCTCAGGATGGCATTCGGATCCAGGCCTGCTGCCCCTGCTGGCGGTTGCACGCCATCGGGTTTGTAGTAGCTGGCGCCGGGATCGGTGGCATCGATGCTGAATTCATCAGTTGCGCCTTGCCGACGCTGCCAGGTCCAGAACACATAGTCGATGAAGCAATGGTGGAAGAAGAAGATCGGGTCCAGGCCGGCGGTCTCGTTCTCGCCCATGTCGCCGTTGGCACCTGGGATCGCCGAATTGTTGCCTTGCCCCGGGTAGTCGAAGCCGCCGACGGCCAGGTGCATGAAGTTATGCGGCTCTTCCAGGGAGACATGGTGAGTGCCCGCTGGGTCAGCCTTGTTTTTCGCGGCGGCCGACGTGGTATTGGAGAACAGGGTGTAGGTGGGCGCGTCCAGGCAGTTTTCGAAGCGGGTGAATACCTCGCCACGCCACCTGCCACCGATCTTGATCTTGCCGCTCAGCCAGGTACTGATGTTGCTATTGAGGTAGCCGATGTTCTGCTCTGGGTCTGGGAATTGCGCGTTGTGAGCTGCGGTCTTGGCGCGGTCCTCATCAGTGCCCACCAAACCGGACAGCGGGTAACGCACTGTTTCGTAGCCTTCCGGCTTGCTGTAGATGATCGGCGTGTCCTCGACCTCGTCGGTGATGGCTTTCGGGAACACGAAGGAGCGCAGAGGGTTGTCGATCTTCTGGCCATCGAGCACGAAATATTCTTGGGTCAGGGCCGACGGGATACCGTTTTCCCGTGATGCATCGCTGCATTCATCCCAGAACGGCAAGGTCACGTCTGTGCAGCCGGGGATGCTGCGCAGCGCCTGTTCCAGGCGCCAGAGGTAGGCGCGGTGCCAGCTTGGGAACAGCACCGTCCCGTGCTGGCAGTAGCCGCCCCACCAGTTGGGGTCGGTCTTGCCCTTGTCACGGAATGGCTCGCCATGCAGGCCGCCGAGGGTGAAGAAGGAGTTTGGGTCGTTAGCGGGAAGATCCTTGATGCCCTTCCAGGCGCGGATCAGGTTCTCAAGTTCTGCTTTTTTGCCTTGGTCGTAGTCGGCTTGGATATCGCTGAGCGAACGACGTACACGCGGGGTGGATGACATGGTGAACCTCCTTGTTGCCACTGGTCCCGAAAACTCGGGCGTTTACTGCTCCATCGTCCAGCATATCCGGGTTGTAAAAATCTGCCTGGGACGGCGCCAGACGGTTGATCTCCGTATCAACCGTGCCAGCACCGGCCCCTGTGGCCGAGGTTTTGTCAGATCTGCATCGCCATCCCTTCCACATTCATCGCCGCCTGGCGCAACGCCTCGGAGCGGGTCGGGTGCGGGTGGCAGGTGAGGGCGATGTCCTCTGCCGACGCCGAGAACTCCATGGCTACGCAGAATTCACCGATCATCTCACTGACACTCGGGCCCACCAGGTGCACGCCCAGTACCTCGTCGGTGTTGGCATCGGCGAGCACCTTGGCGAAGCCTTCGGTCTCGTGGTTGATCTTGGCGCGGCTGTTGGCGGTGAAGGGGAACTTGCCCACCTTGTAGGCGCGGCCTTCGGCCTTGAGCTGTTCTTCGGTCTTGCCGACGCTGGCGAGCTCGGGGCGGGTATAAATGACACCGGGGATCAGGTTGTAGTTGACCTCATGGGCCTTGCCGGCGATGCGCTCGATGCACGACACCGCTTCATCTTCAGCCTTGTGCGCCAGCATCGGGCCTGAGGTGACATCGCCGATCACCCAGATGCCAGGCACCGAGCTGCGGTGATGATCGTTGCTGAGCATGCCGCGCTTGTCGGTCGCCAGGCCTACGCTTTCCAGGTTCAGGCCCTGGGTGTAGGGGCGGCGACCGATGGCCACCAGCACGTAGTCGGCCTGCAAGGTTTGTGCGTCGCCACCGGCGGCGGGCTCCAACGTCAGGCTGACGCCGTCGGCCGACGAGGTGGCCTGGGTGACTTTGCTGCCGAGCTTGAAGCTCATGCCTTGCTTGGCCAAGGCCTTCTGCAGGGTCTTGGCGGTTTCTTCATCGGTGCCCGGGCAGATGCGGTCGAGGTATTCGATGACAGTCACTTCGCTGCCCAGGCGACGCCATACCGAACCCAGCTCGAGGCCGATGACGCCGGCGCCGATGACGATCAGGTGCTTGGGCACCTGGGGCAGGGACAGGGCACCGGTCGAATCGATGATGCGCTGATTGTCGAGGGTCACGCCTGGCAGGGGCGTGGGCTCGGAGCCGGTGGCAATGACGATGTCCTTGGCGTGAAGGGTGCTTTCGCTGCCGTCGTCGGCCTTGACCACGACTTTGCCAACGCCATCCAGACGCCCCCAACCCTTGACCCAGTCGACCTTGTTCTTGCGGAACAGGTACTCGATGCCCTTGGTCAGGCCGGTAACGCTCTCGTCCTTCTGCTTCATCATCTGGGCGAGGTTCAAGGTGGGCTTCACTTCGATACCGAGGTGGGCGAACTCCTCGCCGCTGGCGGCCTCGTACAGCTCGGATGCATGCAGCAGCGCCTTGGACGGCATGCAGCCGACATTGAGGCAGGTGCCGCCCAAGGTCGAGCGGCCTTCCACACAGGCAACGGTCAGGCCCAGTTGGCCTGCACGGATTGCCGCGTTGTAGCCGCCAGGGCCACCGCCGATGATCACCACGTCATAGGATTTCATGGGTTCAACTCCAGGATGAAGAAGCGCGAGAGGGGCACAAGGTTAGTCTGTGCGTTTAAAGTTGTATACAATCTGCGTGTCTTTCATGTCTGTTTGTTCTAGACCATCGTCGTGTAAAGCCCAAAATCGGCACCAATGAACTACCCTGATCCGGAGGCGTCCGAAATTATGAGGCGTGACGCCCCGTTACCTGAAGGGAGGGTCATTGATGCTTGCGCAACTTCCACCTGCGTTGCAGAGCCTGCACTTACCTTTGCGTCTGAAGTTGTGGGACGGCAACCAGTTCGATCTTGGGCCCAGCCCGCAAGTCACGATCCTGATCAAGGAGCCTCAATTGATCAGCCAGCTGACCCACCCGAGCTTGAACGAGCTGGGTGAGGCTTTCGTTGAAGGCAAGCTGGAGCTTGAAGGCGATATCGGCGAGGTCATTCGGGTATGCGACGAACTCAGCGAGGCGCTGCTGAGTGACGACGAGGACGCTGTTCCACAGCGTACCGCCCATGACAAACACACCGATGCCGAAGCCATTTCCTACCACTATGACCTGTCCAACGCGTTCTACCAGCTGTGGCTGGACCCGGACATGGCCTACTCCTGTGGCTACTTCCGTGAGCCAGACAACACCCTGGCCCAGGCCCAACAGGACAAGTTCGATCACCTGTGCCGCAAGTTACGCTTGCAGGCCGGCGACTACCTGCTGGACGTCGGCTGTGGCTGGGGCGGCCTGTCACGCTTCGCCGCGCGCGAATACGGTGCCAAGGTATTCGGCATTACCTTGAGCAAGGAGCAACTCAAGCTGGGCCGTCAGCGGGTGAAGGAGGAAGGGCTGGCCGAGCAGGTCGACCTGCAGATCCTCGACTACCGTGACCTTCCCCAGGATGGGCGTTTCGACAAGGTGGTCAGTGTCGGCATGTTCGAACACGTGGGGCATGCCAACCTGCCGTTGTATTGCCAGAAGCTGTTCGGTGCCGTGCGCGAAGGTGGCCTGGTGATGAACCATGGCATCACCGCCAAGCATGTGGATGGCCGGCCGGTAGGGCGGGGGGCAGGGGAGTTCATCGACCGTTATGTGTTCCCCCATGGCGAGCTGCCCCACCTGTCGATGATCAGTGCGAGCATCTGTGAAACAGGGCTCGAGGTGGTCGATGTAGAAAGCCTTCGCCTGCATTACGCCAAGACCTTGCACCACTGGAGCGAAAACCTGGAGAACCAGCTGCACCGCGCCGCGGCCATGGTGCCGGAAAAGACGCTGCGTATCTGGCGGCTGTACCTGGCCGGTTGTGCCTATGCCTTCGAGAAGGGCTGGATCAACCTGCACCAGATTTTGGCTGTGAAGCCCTATGCCGATGGTCACCATGACCTGCCTTGGACCCGCGAGGATCTTTACCGCTGAACGTCCAACCTTTGTAGGAGCAGCCTTGTGCTGCGAAGAGGCCGGTGCGGACACCCTAAATCGATGGTGTTTGCACCGGCCTCTTCGCAGCGCAAGGCTGCTCCTACAGAGATTGAGTAAGCTTGAAACTCACCTTATAGAATCGGCGAGATCAACCGGGCTATTCGCATCCCAAGCTGCTGCAGCCGATGGGTATCGAGACTGTCCTCTGGGGTGATTTCCCGGGCCTGATCAAAGTCACGCAGCAGCATCTGTTCGACTTGGTCGGCGAACACGCGATCGACGGTCAGCAAGGTGATTTCGAAGTTCAGGCGGAACGAACGGTTATCCAGGTTCGCACTGCCGATCGCGCTGACCTCGTCATCCACCAGCACCACCTTCTGGTGCAGAAAGCCCGGCAAGTAACGGAACATGCGCACACCGGCACGTACCGCTTCGAAGGCAAACAGGCTGGAGGCGGCGTAGACAATCCGGTGGTCGGGCCGTGACGGAATGAGGATGCGCACATCCACACCGCGCAGAACCGCCAGTCGCAACGCGGCAAAAACGGCCTCGTCCGGGATGAAGTAGGGGCTGGTGATCCACACCCGGCGTGTCGCCGAATGGATCGCTTCGAGGAAGAACAGCGAGCAGGTTTCCTGTGGGTCTGCCGGCCCGCTGGCGAGGGCTTGGCACAGTACGCCGTTCTCCGGGTAGGTATCGGGCAGGATCAAAGGCGGCAGCTGGCGCGTCGCCCAGTACCAGTCTTCGGCGAACGACTCCTGCAAACAGGCGAGTACCGGCCCACCGATCTGCACATGGGTATCGCGCCAGGGCGACAGTTGCGGGTGCTCACCCAGGTACTCGTCACCCACGTTGTGCCCGCCGATGAAACCCGTCAGGCCATCCACCACGACGATCTTGCGGTGGTTGCGGAAGTTGACCTGAAAGCGGTTGAACCAACCACGGCGTGTAGCGAAGGCATGAATCTCCACGCCACCGTCACGCAGTACCTGGCTGTAGCTGGCCGGCAAGGCATGGCTGCCAACGCGGTCATACAGCACGAAAACCTTCACGCCTTCAGCCGCTTTGCGCAACAGCAACTGCTGCAGTGCCTTGCCCAACGTGTCGTCGTGGATGATGAAGAACTGTACCAGCACCACGTCGCGAGCTTGATGGATGGCGGCGAAGATGGCATCGAAAGTCGCCTTGCCGTCGATCAACAGCGTTACCTGGTTGTTCGCCAGGCAAGGCATGCGCCCAAGTTTGGGCATGGCGCGCAGGGCGGCATAGCTTTCCGACTCGCGGGCGGTGAGGGCCTCTTCTACCCAGGGGCGCCAGTTCAGGTTGGCCATGGCCACGTGCATTTCCTGGTTGGCCTGGCGCCGTGCCTTGATGTAGGCGTAGAAGGAGCGAGCGCCGAAGATCAGGTAGGGGATGAGCGTCAGGTAGGGAATGAAGACCAGGGGCATGGCCCAGGCAATCGCACCTTGGGCGGTGCGCACGGTGAACACTGCATGCAGTGCGGCGACAATGCCCAACAGGTGAATCAGGCCGAGCACATAACCGAAGAAGTAGGGGCTGTGGTAATCCATATGCATCCTGCTTGCCGAGTACACTGTGGGTAACAGAACACGTTCCAGGTGCGGCTTGCAACCTGCAGCTGGATTTGGCGTCTAAGCCTCAGCCCGGCCCGTTGGCCGGTTTTTTCCAGGAGCGTTCGTCCATGAAGATTCGTCTGCCACTGTTGGCGTTGGCCCTTGGCCTGAGCAGCCCACTGGTGCATGCACAGATGTTGCAGCCCGGCTTGTGGGAGCTGACCACCAGCAACATGCAGGTCGATGGCAAGCCGTTACCCGACATGGAGTTCATGCTCGGCCAGTTGAAAAACCTGCCGCCAGAGCAGCGCGCCATGATGGAAGGGGTGCTGGCAAAACAGGGTGTGACAGTGGGGGGCAAGGGCGTGCGCTCTTGCCTGACGCAAGAGCAGGTGGCCACCAACGATATCCCGCTGCAAGACCCGAAGTCGGGTTGCACGCAGAAGATTACCGACCGCACCGGTAATGTCTGGAAGTTCCAGTTCAGCTGCCCCAAGGCTCAGGGCACTGGGCAGGCTACCTTCCTCAGTGACAAGGAATTCACCACCCAGGTCAGTGGTACGTTCAACGCATCGGGTGTGCAGCAGCAAGGCAGCATGAACACCCGAGCCGTCTGGTTGGGCAATGATTGTGGCGCGGTCAAACCGCGTACGTGAGGTCCCATTGCCATTGGCTGGTGGCGACTGCGTCGTGGGCATGCAGGCTCTCTGCATGTTCCACGCGCAGCTTGAAGGCGGTGGCCCATTCTATTTGTCGCAACGATTGATGCAGTCGCCGAGCGGCGTCTTCGCAGAACATGAGGTTCTGCCCGTTGGCCAACGCGAACGCCTGTTCGTCCGCGCGCTTAACCGCCGTTTGCACAGCCGTACCCAAACTGGCCTCGACACGGTCGATCAACTCGGTAATCGGCAGCGCTAGCAAATTACGCTTCAGGCGCACGTGAATTTTTGCGCTACTGCGTTGGCTATGGGGCGTCGCAACGATGCCCTGGCTGCTGCCCAGCCACTCCAGCACGCTGTCTTTATCCAACTGCCCCTGTGCAAAGTCCGCCTGAAACTGCTGCTGAATCAGCTGCCTTGCCAGTGCTGCCGAGCACGGGCACGTCGATGAGTAAGGCACAGAAACAAATAGTTCCACGTGGAACACTTCACTTTCGATGCGGGCATCGAGGGTAATCGGATAGCTTTTCCAACCTGCCAATGGGCTGATCAGAGCTGGCCGTTTCAACAGGTGCTCGAAGGTTAGGCGCAGATAGGCAGCGGAAGAGAGCCCTTCATGGCTGCTCAGAAAATCTGCCAGTAGCTGACGAATCGCTAAGGGAGTGAGTGGTTGATGCTCCAGTGATTCCAATGCCAAGTACAGGCGCGACATGTGGATACCACGTGAGCTGCCGTCCACCAGGCTCACGCCCGCGTCGACAGTGGCAGCGGCTATGCGACCTTCGAATTGCACAGGCACAGCGATCCCGCACATACCTACCCAGTCGAGGGGCAAGGCGTACTGTTGAGCTTGTGCGGCAATATCGGGAAGCGAGAGTTGGGTCATGTGTGATTCCAAACGAAAAGATCAGCGGCAACCGCCAATCAAGCTGCAGTGCAGGTTGAAGCGCTGCCCACTGGAGCTGGACACCCGGTTCAACGTGGTCCAGCCGATACGGCGGCTATAACCCACCCAAGCCTCGCCGTCGCTGGCCAAGCCGGTGTAGAAGGTCAACCCACCATAGCGGCTGTTGGTTTGCGCCCATGAACGGCGGCTCACGTGCTCATAGCCACGCAGATAGAACGTGCTGCCTTCAGTGCGCACACTGTAGTAACTGCCCTTGCCATCCTGGCAGGCCAACAAGGTCGCGCTGCGGGTACACAGTGCCAACGGGTTGCTCTGTGGCATGGCTAGCAGCGTTGCGGGCATGGCCAGCAACAGCATCAGCACAGCGCGTGGAGGCTTCATTTTTCATCTCCGGCGATCACTCTTCCGACGAGAACAGCTTGGCGAAATTGTATTGTTACTTTATAACATTATGCAATGCATCGTTTCGAATGCGTCTGCCTGAAGAGGTTTCGCCATGCCCAACCGTCTCCCCGTTACCGTGCTGTCTGGCTTTCTTGGCGCCGGCAAAAGCACCTTGCTCAACCATGTACTGCGTAACCGCGACAACCTGCGCGTCGCGGTCATCGTCAATGACATGAGTGAAATCAACATCGATGCCAGCGAGGTGCAACGCAACGTCAGCCTGAACCGCGCAGAAGAAAAACTCGTCGAGATGAGCAACGGATGCATCTGCTGCACGCTGCGCGAAGACCTGCTCGAGGAAGTGGCGCGCTTAGCCGAAGAGGGGCGCTTCGACTATTTGCTGATCGAGTCCACCGGCATATCCGAGCCGCTACCGGTGGCCGAGACGTTCACCTTTCGCGATGAGCAGGGCCGCAGCCTGTCCGACATGGCCCGGCTGGACACCATGGTCACGGTGGTCGATGGCCTCAACTTTATGCGCGATTACCAGGCAGCGGACAGCCTGGCCAGCCGTGGCGAGACCCTAGGTGATGACGATGAGCGTTCAATCAGCGACCTGCTGATCGAGCAGGTCGAGTTCGCCGACGTGTTGCTGTTGAGCAAGATCGACTTGATCAGCCAGCACGAACGTGAAGAGCTCATGGCCATTTTGCGCAGCCTCAACGCCCGGGCGCAGATTGTGCCCATGGTGATGGGGGAGGTACCGCTGGCGCGCATCCTCGACACGGGCCTGTTCGACTTCGACCAGGCCGCACAAGCCCCCGGCTGGCTGCAGGAGCTGCGTGGCGAGCATGTGCCGGAAACCGAAGAGTACGGCATCGCCGCCAGCACCTGGCAAGCGAGGCGCCCACTTCATCCACAACGCTTTTTCGACTTTATCCACAAGCCCTGGAGCAACGGTAGGCTGCTGCGTTCGAAAGGTTTTTTCTGGCTGGCCAGCAAGTATCAGGAGGCCGGTAGCTGGTCTCAGGCAGGGGGCATGATGCGCCATGGCATGGCCGGGCGCTGGTGGCGATTCGTACCGCGTGAACAGTGGCCGCAGGATGTGGATAACGCCGAGGCGATACTGAAATACTGGACTGTGGAGACGGGTGATTGCCGCCAGGAATTGGTGTTCATCGGGCAAAATATCGACTTCGAAAAGTTATCCACAGAGCTTGAAAGCTGCCTGTTGACGGATTCAGAAATGGAATTGGGCCCGATGGGTTGGTTGCGTCTGCCCGATCCATTCGGCCCTTGGCATGAAGAGGTGGCAGCATGAACCCTGCCCTCAAGCCTGTGGATATCTTTCAGGTGTTCGGTGATTCGCCCCAGGTGCTGACCGAGGTTCTGCAGGACGGCGTGAACCTGGCGGTATGGCGTCGGCGCTTGCCGGCCCAACTGGAGGATTTTGCACAGCTGGTCATCAGCCTCGGCCAACCCTTGGCTGACCAGCGCGTAATCGATGTGGACGAACAGCAGATGCCGGCGTTGACCGGTCTGTTGCGCGAAGCTGCCGACCTGCAAGGCTATGAGAGCTTTGTCGCCGATGTCAGCTGGCTGGTGGCTGCCTATACCTGCCTGCTCGGTGCGCGCCGAGTGGGCCTGCGCCTGCGTGTGCTGCAAGGGCCGATGTGCCCGCGCTTCCATGTGGACCACGTGCCGGTGCGCTTGCTTACCAGCTATGCAGGCCCCGGTAGCGAGTGGCTGAAAGAAGGCGCTGTGGATAACATTCAGTGCCTACAGGCAGGCGAAGTGGCCGTGCTGAAAGGCGAAAAGTGGCAGGGCAACGAGGGCGCTGGGTTGGTTCATCGCTCCCCCTCCGGGCGCCAAGGGCGCTTGTTGCTCAGCCTTGACTGGCTGGCGTGACGGCGCATAGTGAGGCGAACCTCCAGCCTGAAGCCATGCCATGTTGCAGAACATCCCTACCCACGTGATTGCCGGCCCACTGGGCGCCGGCAAGACCACGCTCATCCGTCATTTGCTGGCCCAACGCCCCGCCGGTGAGCGTTGGGCCGTGTTGATCAATGAGTTCGGCCTGGTGGGGCTCGATGCCGCCTTGCTAAGCCGCGACGAGGACGGCATCGCCATCGGTGAAGTCGCTGGGGGCTGCCTGTGCTGCGTCAATGGCATGCCGTTCCAGGTGGGTTTGGGCCGGCTGTTGCGCAAGGCCCGACCTGATCGATTGTTCATCGAGCCCTCCGGCCTAGGCCATCCGTTGCAGTTGCTCGCTCAACTTCAGCAAGCGCCTTGGGTTGGAGTGCTGACAATCCAGCCATTTCTCATGGTTGTGGATGCTCAGAAAATGCTCCGCGACGAGCCGCTTCCAGAGGCTCAACTACACGCTTTCGAGGCCTGCAAGACAGTGGTTTTCAACAAATCCGAGGCTGTGGATGAATATCATAGGTTGTTGATAAGTAAGAAATTTCCACAAAAAGATATGCTTTGGACAAGCCAGGGGATGCTGCCCATTTCGCGGCTTCCGATTTCATCCACAGGGGGTATTTCGCCGCCAGATGTGGATAACAGGATTGTCGACAATCTGGGAAATACGCCTGCAACCCTATGGAATAAGCCCAATGAGCCAATCTGCAGTGCGCAGCAAGGGGAGGGAGGTTGGAGTATTGGCTGGCGCTGGCATCCCAGTCAGCAATTTTATCCACAACGCGTATTAGCGTTTTTGCACGCCTGGCCGTGGCGCCGCGCCAAGGGAGTTATCCACACAGGGCAAGGCTGGCAGTCTTTCAATGGGCTGGACGGGGTGCTGCCGGACTGGCAGCCGAGCGACTGGCGCAGGGATACGCGCATCGAGCTGATTTTTGATCATGCTCAACCGCAGCCGGCCCTTGAGGCCGGCTTGAAGGAATGCCTTATGCGTTGATCAGCGCCAGCGGTTGTGCTCTTGGCGCCACTGCTGCATTTCGATCACATTGTCAGTGCGCGGTGGCGTCTTGATTTCGAACGGGTAGGGCGCCAGTTCGATCTGCACGCTGTGGGCGCCGAACTGGGTGACGGTGCCGGGGTGACGCTGCTCACCGGTCACGGTGAACTCGAAGGCATAGATGCGCGCCAGGCGCTTTTTGCCGTTGGCGTCACGGACAAAGGCGATGCGCTTGAGGGCAACGGCATCGTCGAGCAGTTCGAGGTCGAGCTTGGCGCAATGCTGCTTGACCCGCTCCAAGGCTTTCTCGCGCAACCCATGGTTGTGCCACAACCAAGCGCCTGCCGTGGCGACCAGCATCAGGACGAAGAGATTCTCCAGGGTCAACATTTGCGTATGCTCCAAACAGGTCGAACCAGCTTAACTGCGTCCCTGGCCTGTCGTACAGGTGGCAATCGAGTTCATACTGCGCTGCGCACAATCCTTGAAACAGCTTTGGAAATCTCCCGCATGAAACGTACCCCGCACCTGCTCGCCATCCAGTCACATGTGGTGTTCGGCCACGCCGGCAACAGCGCCGCGGTGTTTCCCATGCAGCGTATTGGGGTCAATGTCTGGCCGCTCAATACCGTGCAGTTTTCCAATCATACTCAGTATGGCCAGTGGGCAGGCGACGTGCTTGCTCCAGCGCAAATTCCTGCGTTGGTGGAAGGCATTTCCAACATCGGCGAGCTGGGCCATTGCGATGCGGTGCTTTCTGGCTACCTGGGCAGTGCCGAACAGGGGCGGGCAATCCTGGCGGGGGTCGAGCGCATCAAGGGCGTGAATCCCAAAGCGCTGTACCTATGCGACCCGGTCATGGGCCACCCCGAGAAAGGTTGCATCGTACCGCAGGAAGTGAGCGAGTTTCTGCTTGAAGAAGCGGCCGCCCGGGCCGATATCCTTTGCCCTAATCAGCTGGAGCTGGACAGTTTTTGTGGCCGTCGTGCGCGGTCGTTGGAAGATTGCGTGCAGATGGCGCGCAGCCTGCTCGCGCGCGGGCCGAGAGTGGTGCTGGTCAAGCACCTGGCGTATCCCGGGCGCGCCGAGGATCAGTTCGAGATGCTGTTGGTGACCGCCGAAGACAGCTGGCACCTGCGCCGCCCGCTGCTGGCTTTCCCGCGTCAGCCGGTGGGCGTGGGCGACCTGACCTCCGGCCTGTTCCTGGCCCGTGTGCTGCTTGGCGACACGTGGCTGCAGGCATTCGAGTTCACGGCCTCGGCAGTGCATGAAGTGCTGCTCGAAACCCAGGCCTGTGCCAGCTACGAACTGCAGCTGGTGCGGGCCCAGGATCGTATCGCCCACCCGCGCGTGCGCTTCGAGGCGCAGCGCCTGGCGCTTTAAACGGCGTCGGTCTTGAGGTCCTGGTAGCGTTTTTCCAGCTCCTGGCGGATTTGCCGGCGTTGCTGGCCCTGCAGGAAACGGCGCTTCTCCTCGCTGCTGTGCGGTTGGCGCGGCGGCACCGCTACCGGGCGGCGGTTGTCATCGACCGCCACCATGGTGAAGAAGCAGCTGTTGGAATGGCGTACCGAGCGTTCCCGGATGTTTTCGGTCACCACCTTGATGCCCACCTCCATCGAGGTGTTGCCGGTGTAGTTGACCGATGCGAGGAACGTCACCAGTTCACCCACGTGCACGGGTTCACGGAAGATCACCTGGTCGACCGACAGGGTCACCACGTAGCTGCCGGCGTAGCGGCTTGCGCAGGCATAGGCGACTTCATCCAGGTACTTGAGCAAGGTGCCGCCATGCACGTTGCCGGAGAAGTTGGCCATGTCCGGGGTCATCAGGACGGTCATGCTCAGCTGGGCGTTTCCAGGTTCCATAGTGTGCTCACGGTGAGGTTGCGCTGAATCGGGGCGGGTATCTGCTGACACGTTCTTTTTCCCCTCTTTGAGTTTGCCTGCCTGGTACGGGACGTTTTCTGTTGCGCCATGGTCACGCTGATCACGCCATCGGCGGCGGTTAACCTGCCGATCTGTTTCTACATATTGCATCGGCGTTATGCGGCGGGGTGCGATGTTAACCTGAGTACGCCCATGCAACATGGGCTTTCCTGCATTCAATACAGTATGTACTTGCTGCTCGCTCGGTTTGCTTTGGCAGAGGAGCGGTCTGCCCGGGCATTCGATAAAAGGAGTATCGCGCCATGCATGCCATCAGCTTCATCCAGGACTTGGCAGTGATCATGCTGGTTGCCGGGGTGGTCACGATTCTCTTCCACCGCCTCAAGCAACCCGTCGTGTTGGGCTATATCGTCGCCGGCTTCATCATCGGCCCACACACACCGCCGTTTGGCCTGATCCACGATGAAGACACCATCAAGACCCTCGCCGAGCTCGGGGTGATCTTCCTGATGTTCTGCTTGGGGCTCGAGTTCAGCCTGCGCAAGCTGTTCAAGGTCGGCGCCACAGCGTTTATCGCGGCGTTCCTGGAAATCGTGCTGATGATCTGGATCGGGTTCGAGATCGGTCGCTGGTTCGGTTGGAACACCATGGATTCGTTGTTCCTCGGCGCAATCCTGGCGATCTCCTCGACCACCATCATCGTCAAGGCGCTCAACGACCTGAAGATGAAGAACGAGCGCTTCGCTCAACTGATATTCGGCGTGCTGATCGTCGAGGATATCCTCGGTATCGGCATCATCGCCTTGCTCTCGGGCATCGCCGTCAGCGGCACGGTCAGCTCTGGCGAGGTGTTTTCCACGGTCGGCAAGCTGTCGCTGTTCATGATTGTCGCGCTGGTCATTGGCATCTTGCTGGTGCCACGGCTGTTGGCCTATGTGGCGAAATTCGAAAGCAACGAGATGTTGCTGATTACCGTGTTGGGCTTGTGTTTCGGATTCTGCCTGCTGGTGGTGAAGCTGGAATACAGCATGGTCCTGGGCGCCTTCCTGATTGGCGCGATCATGGCCGAGTCGCGCCAGCTGCTGAAGATCGAGCAACTGATCGAGCCGGTACGTGACCTGTTCAGCGCCATTTTCTTTGTCGCCATCGGCCTGATGATCGACCCTCAGGTACTGATCGACTACGCCTGGCCGATCGTGGTCATCACCTTGGCAGTAGTGCTGGGCAAGATGTTGTCCTGTGGCATGGGGGCGTTTATCGCGGGCAATGATGGCCGCACTTCGTTGCGTGTCGGCATGGGGCTTTCGCAGATCGGCGAGTTCTCGTTCATCATTGCCGCGCTGGGCATGACCCTGCAGGTCACCAGTGATTTCCTTTATCCGGTGGCGGTTGCTGTTTCGGCCATTACCACACTGCTGACGCCTTATCTGATCCGTGCGGCCGACCCCCTGTCATTGAAGCTGGGTAAGGTGGTGCCGAGCCGTCTGGCGCGTGTGCTGTCGCTGTATGGCGAATGGTTGCGCAACATTCAGCCGCAAGGTGAGGGTGCCATGCTGGCAGCCATGATCCGCCGCATCCTGTTGCACGTTGGCGTTAACCTGGCGCTGGTGATTGCCATCTTCTTCAGCGGTGGTTACTTCGCTGGGCGCATTGGCAACTGGCTCAGTGAGTGGTTCACCGATGTCAGCCAGCAAAAGGCGGTGATCTGGGGGGCGGCATTGCTGCTGTCGCTGCCGTTCCTGATTGCGGCCTATCGCAAGCTTAAGGCGCTGTCGATGCTGCTGGCGGAAATGGGCGTTAAGCCTGAAATGGCGGGGCGTCACACCCAGCGTGTGCGGCGTGTGATTGCCGAGGTAATCCCGCTGCTGTCGCTGCTGGTGATCTTCCTGCTGTTGTCGGCGCTGTCGGCGAGCATCCTGCCCACCAATGAACTGCTATTGGTCATTGCGGTGGTGGCGGCAGTGGTGGTGGCTTTGCTGTGGCGTTGGTTTATCCGCGTGCACACGCGCATGCAGATTGCCTTGCTGGAGACGCTGGAAAACAGCCGCGAGAATTCGCACTGAGGAGGTAATGCTCCCTGCGCAAGATTTCACCGTCGTCCGAGGGGATGGAGCGGTAGCGATGTCGCCAGGCGCAGAAAGCCTGGCGATTTTAATCGCATTAATGGCTATGAGCCATTGTTTTTCCTGGCGATATTTCTGATGCTTTTGTAGGAATTATCAGCTTTCCAGCCAGACGTCCCGCGCCCAGTGCCAGACTGACTCCCAGCTGTCTTCAAGGACGATTTCTTCTTCGGCATCCCACAGCACGACAGTGCCGTCTTCTTCCACGCAGTAATAGTTATCACCGTCCTGGCAGATCGGGATCAGCTCGCGCGGCACGCCGGCATCCCAGGCATTGGATGCAACATCCGGCAGGTAGGTATGCGACTGCGGGTCGGTGACCGTGACAGGTTCCAGCGAGCCGTAGACCACATCACTGACGGTCAGCAGGAACTCCTTGAACACGAAGGGAATGTTGATGAACAGCTGCTCTTCGATTTCTACCAGCTGATCTTCATCGGGAAGCTCCAAAGGTACCGGTACCGGTTCATTGGCTTCACGGAGTTGTTCGATCACTTCTTCCACGGTTCACTTCCTCTTACCTGATGACAACGCTGCGCGTTATACCCTAGTAGCCCACTGTGGCAAAAGCAAAAACCCCGGGACAAGGCCCGGGGTTTTTGTAGTGCGCCTGTCGGTTAGCCGTTTTGACGGATACCGGCGACCAGCCAAGGCTGGTTCTCGCCCTGGGCGCGAACCATGTGCCAGCTTTCGCTGAACACTTCGCCCTGGTCGAAGCGCGAGGTCTTCGACACGCCACGGAAGGTCAGGGTGGCGTCAGTACGGTCGGCGCGGTCGTCTACACCGTCCAGCTGCACTTCGAGGTTGTCGATGTAGGTGGCCTGGAAGCCATCACCCAACTCGGCACGTTCGCGCTTGAGGAACTCGAGCATCTGCGGCGTGACGAACTCGGCGATCTTGTCCATCTCGTTGGCATCCCAGTGCTGCTGCAGCGACTGGAAGTGGCTTTGCGCGGCAGCCAGGAAGCTCTGCTCGTTGAACCAGGCCGGTGCGTTGATCACCGGAGCGGCTGCAGCGGCAGGTGCGGCCGAACCACCGAAGACCGACGGCTGGGCAGGCTGTGCGTGGGCTTCACGCTGGAACGGCGCATGGCCCGGTGCAGCCATTTGCGGCTGCTGCTGGCGGCGACGCGCGGCAATGAAGCGGAACACCAGGAAGGCGATCAGGCCCATGATCAGGAAGTCCATGATCTGCATGCCCTGGAAGCCGTCACCCATGAACATGGAGGCCAGCAGACCACCGGCGGCGAGGCCGGCCAGTGGGCCCAGCCAGCGCGAAGCACCGCTGGCGGCAGCCGGTGCACGGCCTGGCGCGGTCGGCGCGGCGGCAGGCGTGGTTGGCGTGGCCTGACGGGTCTGGTGAATAGGCGCGGAGCCCGAGCTCTTGCCGCCGCCGAACCGCTTGGCGTTGGCGTCCAGGCTCAGCGTCAAGCCGACGCAGAGCGCCAGAGCGATGCTAAGAAAACGTTGCATAAGTGGGATATCCCCTGTTGTGGATTGCACGCGCGTCATGGTGCACAGGTTCCCGGGCACATGACCAGCGACATAATGTTTCGAGCTTTTGCCTGAATGTTACAAGGCGGTGCCTACACCGCCTCGAGCTTGGCGTACCCCAGCATCAGCCACTTGCTGCCTTCGGCAAAATTCACCTGCACACGTGCCTGGGCGCCAGAGCCTTCGAAGTTGAGGATAACCCCTTCGCCGAACACCGCATGCTGCACCCGCTGCCCGAGATTGAAGGCGGTCTGCGGAATGTTGGCATTGGCGAACAGGTTGCTGGTGGTGGCCTTCGCGCCGCCGAACGGGCGGCTGACACTGTTGGACAGGCGCACTTCCTGGACCAGGCCTGCCGGAATCTCGCGTACGAAACGCGACACCTTGTTGTAGGTCTCGCTGCCATACAAGCGACGTGTCTCGGCATAGGTCATGACCAGCTGGCGCATGGCGCGGGTAATGCCCACGTAGGCCAGGCGACGTTCCTCTTCAAGGCGGCCAGGCTCTTCCAGGCTCATCTTGTGCGGGAACAGGCCTTCTTCCATGCCCACCAGGAACACGTAGGGGAATTCCAGGCCTTTGGCGCTGTGCAAGGTCATCAGCTGAATGCTGTCTTCATGCTCGTCGGCCTGGGTATCGCCCGCTTCGAGCGACGCGTGGCCAAGGAAGGCGGAGAGCGGCGAGAGGTCGGCGTCTTCGTCGCTGGACTCGAAGTTGCGCGCAGCGCTGACCAGTTCCTCAAGGTTTTCTACCCGTGCCTGGCCCTTTTCACCCTTTTCTTCCTGGTGATAGAGGATCAGGCCGGACTGTTCGATGGTGACCTGGGTCATGGTATGCAGTGGCATGTCCACAACCTTGGCGGCCAAGCCCTCGATCAACTCGATGAACGCCCCCAGGGCGCTGGCGGCGCGGCCCTTGAGGGCTTTGGCCGCGATCAATTGGCACATCGCCTCCCACATCGACAGCTGGCTGTGGCGGGCGTGGTCGCGGATGGCTTCGACGGTTTTTTCGCCGATACCGCGCGGTGGCACGTTGATGACCCGCTCCAGCGCTGCATCGTTGCCACGGCCTTCGAGCAGGCGCAGGTAGGCCATGGCGTTCTTGATTTCGGCACGTTCGAAGAAGCGCTGGCCGCCGTAGATGCGGTACGGAATGCGTTCGCGCAGCAGGGCTTCTTCCAGTACCCGCGACTGGGCGTTGGAGCGGTACAGAATGGCGATTTCGTTGCGCGCATTGCCTTGCTTGATCAGGCTCTCGATGGTTTCCACCACGTAGCGCGCTTCATCGTGTTCGTTGTAGGCCGCGTACAGGGTCAGCGGTTCGCCTTCGCCCATGTCGGTCCACAGCTCTTTGCCCAGGCGCCCGCTGTTGTTGGCGATCAAGGCGTTGGCTGCCTTGAGGATGCCGCCGGTGGAGCGGTAGTTCTGCTCCAGGCGGATCATCTCGGCGTCGGGGAAGTCGGCTGTGTACTGGTGAATGTTTTCGATCTTGGCGCCGCGCCAGCCGTAAATTGACTGGTCGTCGTCACCCACCGCCATCAGGCTGTCGCCACCGCGCGCAAGCAGGCGCAACCAGGCGTACTGCACGGCGTTGGTGTCCTGGAACTCGTCCACCAGCACATGGCGGAAGCGCCGCTGGTAATGCTCCAGCAGGCCAGGGTGATCGCGCCACAGGTCCAGGGCACGCAGCAGCAGCTCGGAGAAGTCGATGACCCCGGCGCGCTCACAGGCCTGTTCGTAGGCGGTGTAGACGTCGCGCATGGTCGACAGGAACAGGTCACCGCCGGGCTGGATATGCTGCGGGCGCAGGCCTTCGTCTTTCTGCCCGTTGATGAACCACTGCGCCTGGCGTGCTGGCCACTTCTGCTCATCGAGGCCAAGTTCGCGCATCACCCGCTTGACCAGGCGCTGCTGGTCATCGCTGTCGAGAATCTGGAAGTTCTGCACCAGCCGGGCTTCCTGCCAGTGCGCGCGCAGCAGGCGATGGGCCAGGCCGTGGAACGTGCCCACCCACATGCCCGCCGGGTTTATCCCCAGCAACTGCTCGATCCGCTGGCGCATTTCTGCCGCGGCCTTGTTGGTGAAGGTCACCGACAATATCGAGTGCGGCGAGGCCTGCTCGACCTGGATCAGCCAGGCGATGCGGTGCACCAGCACGCGGGTTTTACCGGAACCGGCGCCGGCAAGCACCAGTTGACGCCCGAGCGAGGCGGCTACGGCCTGGCGTTGGGCGTCATTGAGGGAGTTCAGCAGGAGGGAGAGGTCATCTGTGCGCATCGGGCCATTCTAGGGCGAGGCAAGGGATGGGGCAAACGTCTACTGTATAAATGTTCACCCTGCAGGCCCACCGTTCATCCGAGCGCTCGAGCAAGGGCCTGCCTTAAAGGCAGGCCGGGTGCTCAGTAGGTCACCATGATCTCGCTGATGCTGGTGATCAGGGCGCCATCGTGAAAGATGTCTACCTTGGGGATGTTGCTGTGGTCGCCTGGCATGTTGAAGCTCACCGGCTTTTGCGTGACCACCTGTGGATAAATGCCTTGGTCGGTTTCGAGCGTCAATTCAAGTGCCAGCGCGAAGGACTTGTCTTGCATCTTGCGCAGGCTCAGGGTCGGGTGGATACCGGGGTGGCCAACCATGACGCTGCCGGATACGCGAAATGCGGTAGCGCCAGGCATGTTGTCCATTTGGGCAACCCAGCCTTTGGTGTCGAGGGTCATGTTTCTGTTCTCCGAAGTTGCGCGACGAAGTGCCGCGTGAGCACAGGGTCATGCACCCACGAACATCATCGCAGCCAGAAACAGTTCAGCTGTGCCAATGCCTGCCCTGGTGCGCCAGCAGGCTGTTGGCCTGCTCAGGCCCGTTACTGCCAGCCGCGTAGGGGCGTGGGGCCTGGAAGTGCTCCTCCCAGCCCTTGATGATCGGGTCGATCCAGGCCCAGGCTGCTTCGACCTCATCGCGGCGCATGAACAGCGTCGAATCACCCTCCAAAATGTCCAGCAACAGGCGTTCATAGGCGTCCCAGCGGCGCGTCTGGCCAAATACCTGAGCCAGGTTCAGGTCCAGGTCGACCGGCTCCAGGCGCATGCCCTTGCCAGGGCTCTTGGTCATCATGCGCAAGCTGATACGTTCTTCAGGCTGCAGCTGGATCAGCAGCTGGTTGACCTGGCCGCCGTTGAACAGCTCGTGGGGCACTGGCTTGAACTGGATGACGATCTGCGACGAGCGCCGCGCCATGCGTTTGCCGGTGCGCAGGTAAAAGGGCACGCCGGCCCAGCGCCAGTTGTCGATGTGGGCCTGCACGGCAACGAAGGTCTCGGTGTCGCTGTCGTTGTCCACGTCTTTTTCGAAGTAGTACGCCGGCACTTCCTGCCCGCCGATGCGCCCGGCGCCATATTGGCCGCGTACGGTGGTGTCCTGTACGTCCTGGCCGGTGATCGGCTTCAGGGCACGTAGAATCTTCACTTTCTCGTCCCGCACCGCCTCGGCCTCGAACTGCGCCGGCGGCTCCATGGCCACCAGGCACAGCAACTGCAGCAGATGGTTCTGCAGCATGTCGCGGGTCGCGCCGGCGCGGTCGTAGTAGCCGCCGCGGTTCTCCACACCCAGGGTTTCGCAGACGCTGATCTGCACATGGTCGACCTGGCTGTTGCGCCAGACCGGCTCCAGCAGGGCGTTGGCGAAACGCAGGGCCATCAGGTTCTGCACGGTCTCCTTGCCCAGGTAGTGGTCGATGCGGAACACCTGGGCTTCCTCGAACACCGCGCCAATCGCTTCATTGATGGCCGTGGCGGACGCGTGTGAATGGCCAATCGGTTTTTCCAGCACGATACGGGCCTCGGGGTCGGCCAGGCCGGCGATGCGCAGGTGGTTGGCGATGGGCACGAACAGGTTGGGGGCGGTGGCCAGGTAGAAGATCCGCGTCAGCCCGCCGGGCTCGCCGAGGTAGCGTGCCAGGCGGCCGAAGTCGGCGCTTTGCGCAGCGTCCATGGCGAAGTAGTCGAGCCGGGCGGAGAACCGCTGCCAGACCTCCTCGTCGAAGTCATTACGGGCAATCTGCGCCCGGCAGTGGCGCTCGGCGAGTTTCAGGTAGTCGTTACGTGGCAGGTTGCGCCGCGCCAGGGCGATGATCCGCACGGCGTTGTTCAGGCGAGCCTCGCGAAACAGGTGATAGAGCGCTGGAAGCAGTTTGTGCAGGGCCAGATCGCCGGTACCACCGAAGACCAGAATGTCGCAAGGAATAGTCAAACCACCACTCTCCACGTTCGTTTAACTGGGCGGGTTGGCGCCCATGTAGTATAACTACAAGAAAGCTACATCCCGGCCAGCCGATCATAACCGAGTCCAGCCCGTGAATCTGTTGCAACATATCGCCCAATCGCGCCACCTGCTGCGCAAATCGGAACTGAAAGTGGCCGACCACGTGCTGCTAGACCCGGCTGCCGTCATGCACAGCTCGATGGCCGATTTGGCGCACAACGTGGGTATCAGTGAACCGACCATCGTGCGTTTCTGCCGGGCGATAGGTTGTTCAGGTTTCCAGGACCTCAAGTTGAAGCTGGCGCAGAGCCTGGCCGCCGGGGCCAGTTTTGGCCAGTTCGCGATCCATGAAGATGATTCGGTCGCCGATTACAGCCTGAAGATCTTCGACACTACCTTGCACACGCTGATGGAAGTGCGCGAGCACCTCGACCCGCAGGCGCTGCAGCAGGCCGTGAGCGCGATGGCGCAGGCGCAGCGTGTGGAGTTCTACGGTTTTGGCGCGTCCGGCGCGGTGGCTGCCGATGCCCAGCACAAATTCTTCCGCCTGCTGCTCAGTGCCGCCGCCTATTCCGACCCGCACATGCAGGCCATGTCGGCGGTCACCTTGAAGCCAGGCGATGTAGCAGTGTGCATTTCCCAGTCGGGCCGTTCCAAAGACCTGCTGATCACCGCCAACCTGGTGCGTGAAAGTGGCGCCAACCTGATCACCCTGTGCCCGAGCGCAACCCCGTTGGCGGAGCTTTCCACCGTTAACTTGGCGATCGACGTGCATGAAGACACCGAGATCTACACCCCGCTGACCTCCCGCATTGCGCACCTGGTGGTGATCGATGTGCTGGCCATGGGCGTTGCCATGGCGCGTGGGCCGAGCCTGGTCAACCACCTCAAGAGCGTGAAGCGCAGTTTGCGCAGCCTGCGGTTGTCGCCCAAGTCGATCAAGGCTACCGACGACTGACCCTCGCGATCATCTGCACGGCCCTTTGTAGGAGCAGCCTTGCGCTGCGAAGAGGCCGGTGTAAACGCCATGAATCTTCGCTGCTATCAATGGCCTCTTCGCAGCACAAGGCTGCTCCTACAGCGGGCGCAAGGCCCAGCGATGAAGCCCGCGAAAATTCATGGTTTTGTAATCTCCCCACCGCAAAACCGTAAACCGCCAGCGCCAGTCTGAAACTCCCGCATCCTAACTGGGAGACAGGCAATGGCTCGTGACTTCGACGGTACGTACCAACCCAACGCCAAGGCTCGCAAGCAGCAGGAAAAGGATCAGCGCCGCATGGAGTATCGCCGCGCGATCGAAAGCTACTGCGACCAGCGTCAATTGCTTCGTGACTTGGCCGATTACCCTGAGCTACAAGCGCTCACGGTGTGGCAGGCGTCGGCAGCGACTTCCCCGAAAAACGCTCCACAATTGCGCTGATAAGCACGCGTTCGCTGCGGATGAACGCTAAAAATGCCAGGGCCACCGGTGACTGCCGCTTGGCCTTGGCCTGTACCACGCACCAGCTTCGGTACAGCGGCAGTTCCTCCACCGGCAATTCTTTCAGCACCCCCGTGGCCAGCTCCATGTTCAACGCATGGCGGGTCAGCAGGGCGATGCCCAAGCCTGCAATCACACACTCGCGCTGTGCATCGGCCGAGGCCACTTCCAGGGTCTGGGTGAAGTGCACGCGCTTGTCCTTGAAGTACTCCTCGCACGCCTTGCGCGTGCCCGAGCCTTGTTCGCGGACCAGCAGGGTATGAGGTTCGAGGTCTTGCAGGCGCAGGTGCTCGAGCTTGCACAGCGGATGGTCCGGCGGGGCCACGGCGACGATCGGGTTGTTCAAGAACGGCAGAAACTCCAGGCCCATGTCCTGCGGCACCATGGACATGATGATCAGGTCGTCACGGTTGTCCGAAAGGCGCCGGATCGCCTGGGCGCGGTTGACCACCGTGAGCGTCAGGTTGACCTCCGGGTGTCGTTGCTTGAAGGCGGCGAACAGGTGTGGCACGAAGTACTTGGCACTGGACTCGATCGCCAGCTTCAGCTGCCCTTGCAGTGAGCCCTGCATGTCCGAGAGTTGCATGTCGAGGCTCTCTAGCCGGCCGAAGATGTCGCGGCTGGCGCGCTGCAGCGCTTCGGCCGCTTCGGTCAGGTAGAGCTTCTTGCCGACGTACTCGAACAGCGGCTGGCCGATCAGTTCTTCAAGCTGGCGGATCTGTAGACTAACGGCGGGTTGCGTGAGCGCCATCTCCTCGGCCGCGCGGCTGTACGAGCGCAGATCGCACACTTCGTTGAAGATCTGTAACTGACGTAAAGTCATACGCATCAAGGACTTACGCATTTTTATCCAGGCTCCGGCAAAACCTTGTTACGGCACTATAAGCTTTTGCTAATACTGCCCCTAACAAATATTGATTTTTGTTTATCGACCTACAGCGCTAGGGTGAATGTGCGACTGGCCAGCAACGTCTGGTCACGCGCCGACCGGTAGAACCGGCTCGACTGTTCCTACGGCTTTGGGAAGACTCCAGTGATAAAAAAAATCCTGATCGCCAACCGAGGTGAAATCGCAGTTCGGATCGTGCGTGCCTGCGCCGAGATGGGCATTCGCTCGGTAGCGATCTATTCCGACGCCGACCGTCATGCGCTGCACGTGAAGCGCGCTGACGAGGCCCACAGCATCGGTGCCGAGCCGCTGGCCGGGTACCTGAACCCGCGCAAGCTGGTGAACCTCGCTGTCGAAACCGGTTGTGATGCCCTGCACCCGGGTTACGGTTTCTTGTCGGAAAACGCTGAACTGGCAGAGATCTGCGCCGAGCGCGGGATCAAGTTCATCGGCCCGGCTGCCGAAGTCATTCGCCGCATGGGCGACAAGACCGAAGCGCGCCGCACCATGATCAAGGCCGGCGTCCCGGTCACACCGGGCACCGAAGGTAACGTTGCCGATATCCATGAAGCCCTGAGCGAAGGTGACCGCATCGGTTACCCGGTGATGCTCAAGGCCACCTCCGGCGGTGGCGGCCGCGGTATTCGCCGTTGCAACAGCCGTGAAGAGCTGGAGCAGAACTTCCCCCGGGTGATCTCCGAGGCTACCAAGGCCTTCGGTTCGGCGGAAGTGTTCCTGGAAAAGTGCATCGTCAACCCCAAGCACATCGAGGCGCAGATTCTCGGTGACAGCTTCGGCAACGTGGTGCACCTGTTCGAGCGCGACTGCTCGATCCAGCGCCGCAACCAGAAGCTCATCGAGATCGCCCCAAGCCCACAGCTCACCCCCGAGCAGCGTGCCTACATCGGCGACCTGGCGGTGCGTGCAGCCAAGGCTGTGAATTACGAAAACGCCGGTACCGTGGAGTTCTTGCTCGCCGATGGCGAGGTGTACTTCATGGAAATGAACACCCGGGTGCAGGTGGAGCACACCATCACCGAGGAAATCACCGGCATCGACATCGTGCGTGAGCAGATCCGCATCGCGTCGGGCCTGCCGCTGTCGGTCAAGCAGGAAGACATCCAGCACCGTGGCTATGCGCTGCAGTTCCGGATCAACGCCGAAGACCCGAAAAACAACTTCCTGCCCAGCTTTGGCAAGATCACCCGTTACTACGCACCCGGCGGCCCAGGCGTGCGCACCGACACGGCCATCTACACCGGCTACACCATTCCGCCGTTCTACGACTCCATGTGCCTGAAACTGGTGGTCTGGGCATTGACCTGGGAAGAAGCCATGGACCGCGGCCTGCGGGCCCTGGACGACATGCGCGTGCAAGGGGTGAAAACCACCGCGGCGTATTACCAGGAAATCTTGCGCAACCCGGAATTCCGTAGCGGCCAGTTCAACACCAGCTTCGTCGAAAGCCACCCTGAACTGACCAACTACTCGATCAAGCGCAAACCCGAAGAGCTGGCCCTGGCCATCGCCGCCGCCATCGCCGCCCACGCAGGCCTGTGAGGAACCTAATAATGTCCAAGAAAATCCACGTAACCGACACGATCCTGCGCGACGCCCACCAGTCCCTGCTGGCCACCCGCATGCGTACCGAAGACATGCTGCCGATCTGCGAAAAGCTCGACAAAGTCGGCTACTGGTCGCTGGAAGTCTGGGGCGGTGCCACCTTCGACGCCTGTGTGCGCTTCCTCAAGGAAGACCCGTGGGAGCGCCTGCGCAAGCTGCGCGCCGCGCTGCCCAACACCCGCCTGCAAATGCTGCTGCGCGGCCAGAACCTGCTGGGCTACCGCCACTACAGCGATGACGTGGTCAAAGCCTTTGTCGCCAAGGCCGCCGTCAACGGCATCGATGTGTTCCGCATCTTCGACGCCATGAACGATGTGCGTAACCTGCGCGTGGCCATCGAAGCGGTCAAGGCCGCCGGCAAGCACGCCCAGGGCACCATCGCCTACACCACCAGCCCGGTGCACACCATCGAAGCCTTCGTGAACCAGGCTAAGCAGATGGAAGCCATGGGTTGCGACTCGGTGGCGATCAAGGACATGGCCGGCCTGCTGACCCCGTTTGCCACGGGCGAGCTGGTCAAGGCACTGAAGGCCGAGCAGTCGCTGCCGGTGTTCATCCACTCCCATGACACCGCTGGCCTGGCTGCCATGTGCCAGCTCAAGGCTGTGGAAAACGGTGCCGACCACATCGACACCGCAATCTCCAGCTTCGCCTGGGGCACCAGCCACCCTGGCACCGAGTCGATGGTCGCGGCGCTCAAGGGCAGCGAGTTCGACACAGGCCTCGACCTGGAGCTGCTGCAGGAAATCGGCCTGTACTTCTACGCCGTGCGCAAGAAGTACCACCAGTTCGAAAGCGAGTTCACCGCGGTGGACACCCGCGTACAGGTCAACCAGGTGCCGGGCGGCATGATTTCCAACCTGGCCAACCAGCTCAAGGAGCAGGGCGCCCTCAACCGCATGAACGAAGTGCTGGCGGAAATCCCGCGGGTGCGTGAAGACCTCGGCTTCCCTCCGCTGGTGACCCCGACTTCGCAAATCGTCGGTACCCAGGCGTTCTTCAACGTGCTGGCCGGCGAGCGCTACAAAACCATCACCAACGAGGTGAAGCTGTACCTGCAAGGCGGTTACGGCAAGGCCCCGGGGGTGGTCAACGAGCAACTGCGCCGCCAGGCCATTGGCAGCGAAGAAGTGATCGACGTGCGCCCGGCCGACCTGCTCAAGCCAGAAATGACCAAGCTGCGTAACGACATCGGCGCCCTGGCGCGTTGCGAAGAAGACGTGCTGACCTTCGCCATGTTCCCGGACATCGGCCGCAAGTTCCTCGAAGAGCGTGAAGCCGGCACCCTGACCCCAGAAGCCCTGTTGCCGATCCCGGAAGCTGGCGCCATTGCCGCACCTGGCGGCGAAGGCGTGCCGACCGAGTTCGTCATCGACGTGCACGGCGAAACCTACCGTGTGGACATCACCGGTGTGGGCGTCAAGGCAGAGGGCAAGCGCCACTTCTACCTGTCGATCGATGGCATGCCGGAAGAAGTGGTGTTCGAGCCGCTCAACGAGTTCGTCGGCGGCGGCGGCAGCAAGCGCAAGCAGGCCACCGACCCTGGCCATGTCAGCACCACCATGCCTGGCAACATCGTCGATGTACTGGTCAAGGAAGGCGACATGGTCAAGGCCGGCCAGGCCGTGCTGATCACCGAAGCCATGAAGATGGAGACCGAAGTACAGGCTGCGATCGCCGGCAAAGTCGTGGCCATCCACGTGGCCAAGGGCGACCGCGTCACCCCGGGCGAGATCCTGATCGAGATCGAAGGTTGATAGAAACCTTTAGCTAAAAAACGGTTTACCTCTGGGGAGCGAATGCTCCCCTTTTTTATGCATTAAATTGCATATTTTGGACGGTAGCGGTCGAAAATATGCATTTTAATGCATAAATAGTGGGTTTCTGGTCGTCAAATATGCACTATATTGCAGGTGTTGCTGCCTGTGGGCCTTGGTCATGTACTCGATAACGCTACAAATCTATGCTGATTGCGTTTGGCAAGATGCGATGACGCTCTCTTTCGCTCAGCCGGAACAGGGCTTCGTCGGCCCTTGCTCAATTGCCTATGAATCGTCCTACATCAGGGCCAACCTTGATGCTTACCAGAGTCAGTTCGCGAAAGCGGTAAGTGCTCGCTTGCCTGTGGATTTCGATAGTTTTTCGCTCTCCGAAGCCCCTGCATTCATCCATGACATCGCGCCTTCGGGGGCTGCGAAGCGATTTCTGCTGGCGCATATGGGGCGAGAGAAACCGGAGGGCCTGAGTGACGACATGTTCCTGCTGGCCAGAAGCACACCAGCTCCAATAGGTAACCTGCGGGTCAAGGAGTCGATGGCGCACCTCGACACGCGTGAGCCGATGGGGTTCAGCAGGCAGGATGTAGTCAGTCGTGACCAGCAATTTCTCGAGTACGCGTATGAGCAGGGTGCTGCAATAGGCGGAGCGACCGGCGCGGGGGGAGAGGCGCCCAAACTGTTGATGACAGAAGGCCAAGACGGTCTGCTGTACCCAGATGCTGCCCTTGAGGATGCACAGGCCAGACGACATTGGTTAATCAAATTCGCTCGCAACCAAGCCCTTAAAAATGATCAGGAAATACTCAGGGCCGAGTACCTGTATTACCGGGCATTGCACACGCTGGGTATCGAGACGGTGGCCACCGACGAAATGGCCTTGGAAGAGGGTGAGAAACCCAGTCTCTGGATGCGCAGGTTCGACCGCAAAGTGACTGAACATGGCGTAGAGCGATTTGCCGTGGAGTCTATCTATTCGTTGGCCGGCATCACCCTGGCCGGTAGCCGACTGGACCACCGGGACGTGCTGATGGGCTTGGTACGGCTCTGGAAAGAGGCCGGTCAAGAGCAACAGGTAAATGACCTGATTGCCGAGTACCTGCGCCGAGACCTGATCAACAAGATACTGGGCAACTCGGACAATCATGGGCGCAACATGGCCGTCATTCGCGATGATGACAGGTTGCGGTTGGCGCCGATCTACGATTTGGCGCCCATGGTGTTGGATGCCGAAGGTGTCACCCGCACGACCAAATGGTCATCCGATATTGAGCGTGCTGGAGAGGTCGACTGGCGCAGGGCGTGTGAGAGCCTGTCGCCATTGATCAGTCCTGAGCAGGCGTTCGAACACTTGCGTCAGGATGCGGCTCTGCTGTTGGCACTTCCGGATCTGCTCCGCGACTCTGGCTTGCCGGAGGTGGTGATGAATCATCCTGCTGTCGCGCTAAAACAACTCGAGCAGCGTTTTAGAGGGTGGGGCCTGCTATGACACTGACACCCGAGCAACGGGCCAAAGTCATTGATGATGTTCAGCAATGGATCGCTGACGGTACGTGGGACATGGGGACGGCGGTACGTCATTTGCGCGTGACGGTGGCAGGGCTTCAACAGTCCCAGTTTGCTCGCATGTGCAAGGTATCGTTGCGCACCCTTATCCAGATCGAGGGGGGCGATGGCAACCCTACTCTTAAATCAATGAATGCCGTACTTCGCCCGTTTGGTCTTCAGGTAGGTGTGGTCAGACGCCAGCGTCAGGTCATCTGACGCCGGCTTTCAGTGCTGATAGCCCTTGCCAAAATGCCGCTCCAGCTTGGCCTGCACCAGTTCCAGCAAAATCGACAGCACCCAGTAGATCACCGCTGCGGTCGTCAGCATCTCCAGGTAGCGGTAGCTGGAACGGCCATAGGACTGGGCCAGGAACATCACTTCCCACACGCCCATCACCGAAATCAGCGACGAGTCCTTGAGCATCGAAATGAACTGGTTGGCGCTTGGCGGGATGATGGTGCGCATGGCCTGGGGCAGGGTGACGTGCCAGAAGATCTGCGCGGGGCCGAGGCCCAGGGCCATCGCCGCCTGGCGTTGCCCGGGGGCCACGCCAAGTATGCCGGCTCGGAAGATTTCGCTGAGGTAGGCGCCATAGTTCAGCGACAGGGCGATGATGCCAGCACTGATGGCTCCAGGCACCACACCGAGCTGCGGCAAGCCCAGGTAGATCAGCAGGATCTGGATCAGCAGCGGTGTGCCACGGAAAAACGACGTGTAGAAGCTGGCGATGCCCAGCAGCACTGCGCTGCTCGACAGGCGTGCCAGCGCTGCAGCGAAGCCCAGTGCCACGGAAACGACGATGGAGCACACGCACAGGAACAGGGTCAGTGCCGCACCCTGCAAGAAGCCGTTCGGCCCCAGCTTGAACCCCGCCAGATACGGGAATTTCTCGACAATGATCGAAAACTTGAGGTCAAAGCTCAGGAAAAACGCGGCAAACAGCACAAATAGCCCAACCCAGGTCAGGTATAGGCGTGTGCGGAATCCGAACAGTCCAGCGCCCGAGGCTTTGGCAGTCGGGCGAGGGGCAGGTTGATGAGCACTCATTTACTGATATCGGCGCCGATCCATTTCTGGGACAGCTTGGCCAAGGTACCGTCGGCCTTGAGCTCGGCGAATACTTGGCGCAGCTTGGCATCCCACTCCGGGTCGCCTTTTTCGATGGCCACCGAGTTGGGTTCTTCATAAAGCGGCGCGCCGGCCAGTTTGAAGCGTTTGTCCTGGTCGAGGCGGGGCTGGGCGGTGACCAGGTTGGTCAGGATCGCGTCCAGGCGCACGCCGGCACCCAGGCCCAGGTCCTGGAAGGCGACGTTGTCGGTGTCGTAGGGGGCGATTTGCACCATTTCGAAGGGGTAATCGATTTTTTTGTCTTCGTTGCCTTCGATGACCAGGTTCTTGTTCAGGTAGCTCTCGTAGCTGGATGCGCTGGTCAAGCCGACCTTGCGGCCATCCAGGTCTTTGGCCGAATGAATGCGATCGTCCTTGGCGTTGACCACGATCACGGCGGGCGAGGCGTAGTACTCGACCGGGAAATCAAACACCTCGGCGCGCGCCTTGCTTGGCGTCATGGAGCAGATGCAAAGGTCGTAGCGGCCACTCCAGCGGCCCGCGGCAATCACATCCCAAGATGGCGTTTCCAGGCGCAGCTTGACGCCCAGCTTGTCGGCGACGGCCTTGGCCACATCCACGTCAAAACCATCGAGCTGGTTCTGCGCGTTCAGGAACGAGAACGGCGGATAGCTTTCCATCAGCACGTTGACCATTTCCTTGCGCGATTCCACTCGCTCCAACGTGGCGCCTGCGAAGGCTTGAGTGGTGGCACACAGGGCGATGAGGCCGGTGCCGAGCAAGGTAAGCAAGCGCATGGAAGTACCTGAAAAAGTTGTTGGACAATCGGTGCTGGGTATTTAATAGTTATAACAAGTTGCACACTAATGAATTTTATTCATAAACATATAAGTGATAGTCATATGGGCGAACGATCGCTGGTAATTCTGGATGGCGGTATGGGGCGAGAGCTGCAGCGTCGTGGTGCGCCGTTTCGGCAGCCCGAGTGGTCAGCGCTGGCCTTGAGCGAAGCACCTGAGGCGGTGCTGGCGGTGCATACGGCGTATATCGAGGCCGGGGCTCAGGTCATCACCAGCAACAGCTATGCGGTAGTGCCCTTCCATATTGGTGAAGAGCGGTTCGCCCAGGAAGGGCGCACATTGGCTGCAACGGCGGGGCAATTGGCCCGTGCGGCAGCCGATGCGGCTGCCGCGCCGGTACGCGTTGCCGGTTCGCTGCCGCCGTTGTTCGGCTCTTATCGCCCGGACCTGTATCAGCCCGAGCGCGTCGCCGAAGTGCTGACCCCCCTGCTGGCCGGCCTGTCGCCCTACGTGGACCTGTGGCTGGCAGAAACCCAGAGCTCGATCGAAGAAGTTCGGGCCATCGGCGCGCAATTGCCACAGGACGGCAGGCCGTTCTGGGTATCGTTCACGCTGCAGGACGAAGGTGACATCGACGTGCCGCGGCTGCGTTCCGGACAAACGGTCGCCGACGCGGCCGAAGCGATTGCCGGGCTGGGTGTCAGTACGCTGTTGTTCAACTGCAGCCAGCCTGAGGTGATTGGCGCGGCGCTGGATGTGGCGCGCGAGACCTTCGAGCGCCTGGGCGTGGACATCGCCATCGGCGCCTACGCCAATGCCTTCCCGCCACAGCCCAAGGACGCCACCGCCAACGATGGCCTCGATGAGCTGCGTGAAGACCTTGACCCACCGGGCTACCTGAGCTGGGCCAGCAACTGGCGGCAACGCGGCGCGAGCCTGCTCGGCGGTTGCTGTGGGATTGGCCCGGAGCACATTTCGGCGCTCAAGGCCAACCTGGCCTGATCACCCGTTGCGGCAGGCTTCCAGCGTCCTGGCTTGCCCCTCAGGGCGCTGGTTGTCGGCACTCAACCAGCGCTCGAACCCTGCCGCTACCTGTGGCCATTCATCATCGGTAACCGAGTACCACGCGGTGTCGCGGTTGTGGTCCTTGACCACCAGGTGCTTGCGGAAAACCCCTTCGTAGACAAAGCCAAACCGTTCTGCCGCGCGCTTGGAGCGGGCATTGGCGTTGTTGCACTTCCACTCGAGCCTGCGGTTGCCCAGCTCGAACGCCCGCTTGCCCAGCAGGTACACCGCTTCGGTGCCCTTGGGCGTGCGCTGCATGGCGGCGCCGAAGGCGATGTGGCCGATCTCGATGCGGCCATGATCGGGCACGATCGACATCAGGCTGAGAATGCCCTGGGCTTGGCCGGTGGGGCGGTCGATGACGGTAAAGAACAACGGGTCTGGGCTGGCGGCATTGCCTTGCAGCCAGCGGTCGAAGGCGCCGCGTTCCGGGAATGGCCCATAAGGCAGGTAATCCCACAGAACCGGGTCTGCATCCGGGCCTTGCAGTACGTCCCAGAGGTCATCGCCGTGGCGCGCCGGGTCGAGTTTTTCCAGGCGGATGAAGCGGCCCTCGATGGGCGCTGCGGTGGGCGCGGTGGCGGGTTTCCAGTTCAGTGCGTCAGTCATGTCGTGCCTACAGCCCTTTGCGGAATTGAATGAAGCCCGGCCGCTCGGCGACCTGTTGGTACAGGCTGATGGCGGTGGCGTTGGTCTCGTGGGTCAGCCAGTGCACCTTAGCGCAGTTGGCAGCTTTGGCAGTGGCGTAGACATGCTCGATCAGTTGGCGGCCGATGCCCAGGCCACGCTGCGTGTTATCCACATAAAGGTCCTGCAGGTAGCACGAATTTTCGATGCTCCAGTTGGAACGATGATAGATCCAGTTGACCATTCCTACGGCCTTGCCATCGACCCAGGCCAGGGCCGAGTGGGTGGGCTCGTTGGGGTCGAGCAGGCGCTGCCAGGTGTTGGCGCTGATTGCTTCGGCCAACTCGGTTTCGTAGAAGCGCAAGTAGGCCTGCCACAGGGCAAGCCAGGCTGCATGGTCGTTGGCGCTGACGGGGCGCAGAGTGACGCTGGGCATGGGCTTTTCCTTTAGAGTTGGCGCATGTGCGCCGCCAGTTGGTTGTCAGGGTAGTCGGCACTGCCGCTCAGGCCTTCACGCACGCCTGCGATGTCCTCGGCCGAACGGTTTTGGCTGAGCTTGCGGGCGCCTTGCAGGCGGGCGATCGGCAGGCGTATGCCGACAATCGCGCGCAGCATGCCGTCGATGTAGTCGCTGGGGGCGTCGGAGACCTTCCAGGGTTCACTGCGGCCCTGCTCGTGACGGTCGGTCAGGCGGCTGACGATCTGCAGCAGCGGCGCGGCTTCGTGGATCACTTCAACCGGGCCGTAGGCGTGCACCGCCAGGTAGTTCCAGGTCGGTACCACCTTGGGGTTCTCGGCCTTGCTGGGGTAGTAACTGGGGCTGACATATGCGTCAGCGCCGGGGAACACCAGCAGCGCTTCAGTGCCTTGCTCCAGGTCTTTCCACTGAGCGTTGGCCCGCGCCAGGTGCGCGTAGACCGTGCCGAACTCGCCTTGCTCGGGGTCGATCAACACCGGCAGGTGGGTGGCCAGCAGCCCGTGTTCGCCGTGGCTGATAAGCACGGCAAGGCGAGTATCGGCCATGTGCTGGTGCAGGCGATCGAGGTCGTGTTCCTGGTGGGGCTTGCTGTTGTACATGGCGGGTTCCTTGTCGAATGGCTCCATCCTAGGCAGGCTATTGGTTCTGTGTAAGATCCATTTATGACTGATTTGACAGGTCCAATACGGTGAACAAGCGCCCCCTCATCTTGCCCTTCGACCCCGCTGGCATCGTGCTGGACCGCCAGCGAGGGCTCAGCCAGCAGCTTTACCAGGCCTTGCGTGCACGGGTGCTGGATGGGCGCTTGAGCAGCGGCACGCGGTTACCGGCCAGCCGTGACCTGGCAGCCATCCTCGCGCTGTCGCGCAACAGTGTGGTGCGTGCCTACGACCAGTTGTATGCCGAAGGGTATATCGAGAGCCGGGTGGGGGACGGCACCTATGTCACCCAGCTCGATAAACTATCCACACAACTGTCCACAGGGTTATCCCTAGGGTTATCAACAGGTTTATCCACATTTTCCTCAGAAAAGACTGAGGATTTATCCAGCTGTGAGCGCACCAGCGAGCCTTTGGAGCGTCTGAAAAGTAACCATTTGCCGCCTCCCAGAAGTGGCGCGCCGCGCGCATTCCGGGTGGGGATTCCGGCCTTCGATCTGTTCCCGTTTGACGTCTGGGCCAAGCTGCAAGCGGGTTTCTGGCGTAACCCGGACCCTGCGCAGCTGGGCTACGGTGAACCCGCAGGCGAGCTGCAGCTGCGTGAGCTGATTGCCACCTATTTACGCCGTTCGCGGGGCTTATCGTGCACGGCTGAACAAATTGTGATCACCAGTGGTGCACAGCAGGCCATCAGCCTTTGTGCACAGTTGCTGTTGCAGCCTGGCGAGGGGGTGGCTGTGGAAAACCCAGGCTACCGGGCCGCCGGGCATACCTTCGCCGTGGCGGGTGGCAGGGTGATGGGCGTGCCAGTGGATGACGAGGGCATGGATTGCCAGCGGCTGATGCAGCTGGCGGACTGCCGCCTGGCCTATGTGACGCCGGCCCACCAGTACCCGACCGGGGTGACCATGAGCCTGGCACGGCGCCTGGCATTGCTGGCCTGGGCCGAGCGCAGCGATGGCTGGATCATCGAAGACGATTACGACGGCGAGTACCGCTACAACGGTGCGCCATTGGCACCGCTGGCGGCATTGGACCGGCAGGGGCGGGTGCTGTACATCGGCACGTTCGGCAAGATTGCCTTCCCCGCGTTACGCCTGGGCTACCTGGTGCTGCCTGGGCGCCTGGTGCAGGCCTTCAGCCAGGGGCGGGCGTTGGCCATGCGGCATTCGGAGGTCAGTAGCCAGTGCGTGATGGCCGAATTCATGGCCCAAGGGCATTTCCAGCGGCACATCCGGCGTATGCGCCGGGCCGCGTTGAGCCGGCGCAACGTGCTCAAGGCGGGCTGGCCTGTGGATGTTCCAGGCTTGGGCGCCATGCCGGAAGTGGCGGCGGGGCTGCACGTGAAGGTGGATGTGGATAACTTTGCGCGGGAACAAGCCTTGGTCGCCAAGGCTGAAGCGGTTGGCGTTGAGGTGAATCCACTGAGTAGTTACTGGTTGGATGACAGCGAGGTGCCTGTGGATAAGCGGGCAGGGTTGGTGCTGGGGTTTGCGGCTGTGCCGGAAGGCGACATCGCCAATGCACTGATGCGATTGCGCAGTGCCTGGCGAAAGTGAACGGGGCCGCTGTGCGGCCCAAACGCCACCCTTTGCGCCAAGCCTTACCCCGGTAGGAGCAGCCTTGTGCTGCGAAGAGGCCGGTAAAGGCAGCGAAGATGCTGCTGGGTTTACTGGCCTCTTCGCAGCGCAAGGCTGCTCCTACAGCGATGTGGGCTGTGGCCTACATACCCATTAGGTGCCGGACTTGATGCGCGTCCAGGCCCTGGTGCGCGCGCGCTCGGCGTCGCGTGGCAACGGCTTGAGGGTGTACAGCTTGGCCATCGCTTCCGCCGTCGGGTAAAGGTTGGGGTTATTGCGAATCGCCGGGTTCACCTTCTCGGTGGCGTCCTTGTTTGGGTTCGGATAGCCGACAAAATCACTGATCGGCGCAATCACCTCCGGGCGCAGCAGGTAGTTGATGAAGGTGTGGGCGTCTTCGGCGTTGGCGGCGTTTTTCGGAATGGCCAGCATATCGAACCAGATCGGCGCACCTTCCTTGGGCAGGCGCATGTCGACCACCACGCCATTCTTCGCATCGCGGGCCCGGTTGGCGGCCTGGGAGAAGCTGCCGCTGTAGCCCACCGCCACGCAGATGTCGCCGTTGGCGATGTCGGCCATGTACTTGGAGGAATGGAAGTACGTGACGTGCGGGCGAATCTTCAGCAGCAGCTCCTCGGCCTTCTTGTAGTCGGCCGGCTTGTCGCTGTTGGGCGGCAAGCCCAGGTATTGCAGAGCCAGTGGCAAGATCTCCGAGGGCGAATCGAGCAAGGCAACGCCGCACTGCTTGAGCTTGGCGATGTTCTCTTCCTTAAAGATCAGGTCCCAGCTGTCCACAGGTGCGTTCTCACCCAGCGCAGCCTTGACCTTGGCCGGGTTGAAGCCGATCAGCACGGTGCCGTACATGTAGGGCACGGCAAACTTGTTGCCGGGGTCGTTGGCCTCGATCAGCTTCATCAGGGCCGGGTCCAGGTGTTGCCAGTTCGGCAACTTGCTGCGATCCAGTGGCTGGAACACGCCAGCCTCGATCTGCTTGGCAAGGAACACGTTGGACGGCACCACCACGTCATACCCGGAGTTACCGGTCAGCAGCTTGGCTTCCAGTGCCTCGTTGGTGTCGAAAATGTCGTAGATCAGCTTTACGCCGCTGTCTTTCTGAAAGTCGACCAAGGTCTGCGGGGTGATGTAGTCGAACCAGTTGTAGACCCGCAGGGTGCGCTGTTCGGCCTGGGCCTGCAGGGCGCCGGTGAACAGGGTGGCAGCGATGATCGGGGCGAGCAGACGCTTGAGTCGGGCCATTATCGGGCTCCTGGCTGGGCGCGCTGGAAACCTTCCAGCACATTGACCGCGTTGATGCCGATTTCTTCCACAGCGTAGCCGCCTTCCATCACGAACAGGGTCGGCTTGCCGAGCTGGGCGATGCGTTTGCCCATTTCCAGGTAGTCAGGGCTGTCCAGCTTGAACTGGGAGATTGGGTCGTCCTTGAAGGTGTCTACCCCGAGCGAGATCACCAGCACATCGGCGTCGTAGGCAGCGATGCGCTGGCACGCGTCTTCCAGCGCTGCGCTCCAGGCGGCCCAGTCACTGCCGGCCGGCAACGGGTAGTTGATGTTGCAGCCTTCACCTGCGCCTTCGCCCGTCTCGTCGGCATAGCCGAGGAAGAACGGGAATTCGTCCTGCGGGTCGCCGTGGATCGAGGCGAAGAACACATCGCTGCGGCTGTAGAAGATGTCTTGGGTGCCGTTGCCGTGGTGATAGTCGACGTCGAGGATGGCGACCTTGGCGCGGCCTTGGTCCAGGAAGGCCTGGGCAGCGATGGCAGCGTTGTTCAGGTAGCAGTAACCGCCCATGACTTCGCCGGCGGCATGGTGCCCCGGTGGGCGGCACAGGGCGAACGCCGAATGAGCGCCTTGCTGGATGGCGGCCTGGGCGGTGAGCGCGACCTGGGCGGCGCTGTAGGCGGCTTGCCAGGTACCGGCGGTAATCGGCGCGCCGGCGTCGAAGCTGTAGTAGCCAAGCTCACCATGCAGGCCGGTGGGTTTAACCTGGCGCAGGGTGCGGGCTGGCCAGGTGAAAGGCAGCAGGTCGCCTTCGTGGCCCAAAGCGGCCCAGCGCGCCCAAGCGCCTTCAAAGAAGTCCAGGTAGTCGGCGCTGTGGATGCGCAGCAGCGGCGCGCGGCCGAAGTCGTCCGGCGCCTTCACGTCGCCCAGCTGGCGCTTGTTCACTTGATCGAGCACATGGTCGGCGCGCGAAGGCATTTCGAAGCAGGGCATCAGCTTGCCGTCGATCAGCTCGCAGCGGCCGTGGTGCAGGCGGTGGTCATCGGAATAGATCGTCAGCATTGTTGTTCTCCGGTTGGACTGGCGTGGTCCCATTTTCAGGGGCAGCCCGGTAGCGGAGAACGACGCAAACGGCCAAAAGGGGATCGATGTGGCCAAGGTCGCTGGCCGGGTTTAATGGGCGGGCCTCTTCGCGGGCAAGCCCGCGAAGAGGCCCGCCCAGGTCAACCGCGAAAGTGGCTGGGCGCCACGCCACTCCAGCGCTGGAACGCATGGCGGAAGCTGGCCGTTTCGCTGAACCCCAAGGTTTCGGCAATTCGGTAGATCGGCATCTGTTCATCGGCCAACAGCTGCTTGGCCCGCTCGAAACGCAGCTCATCGAGCAGCTGTTGATAACTGCTGCCCAGCGCCTGCAGATGCCGACGCAGGGTCCGCGATGAGCAGTTCATCTGCCGCGCCAAACCCTCAAGCCCGGGCGCTGCGTCCAGTTGTTGGGCCAGCAGCTGGCGTATCTTGCCCAGCCAGGCCTGACGCCCTGTGAACTCGAGGTTCAGGCGTCGGCAGCGCTCGCTCATGGCTTTGTGGGTAATGGGGTCGGCCAACGGTAGCGGCGTATCCAGCCAGCGCCGCTCGAAGGCAAAGGCGTTGTCCTCGGCCGCGAAGCCGATCGGGCATTGGAACGCACGGGTATAAAGGCTGTGGTAGCCCGGCCGGGCATGCTCGAAGCGGCTACCGAGCAGTGGCAGGGGCCGGCCCAGCAAGTTGTCGCAGATCACTTTCAGCGAGACCAGGCAGAACTCTGCATTGAAAGCGGTCAGCGCCGGGCTGTCGCGGTAATCGCTGGCGCTGAGCCAGACACGCTGGCCGTCGTCGATCAGGCGCAGCTGGAAGACTGTTCCCAGCAGTGCCGGAAAGCGCAGCGCCAGGCGCAAGGCGTCACCCAAAGTGGCACTGGAGAGCAGGGCGTAACCGAGCATGCCATAGCACGACACGTGCATGCGCTGGCCCAGCTCCAGGCCGATGTCTTCGCGCCGGGCGACGGCATTGGCACACACCTGCAGCTCTTGCTGGGTGGTGATGCGCGCGTCTGCATGCCCCAGGTCCGCCGGGCCGATGCCGCTGCCGGCGAGCAAGGCCGAAGCCTCGCAACCCTCTGCCTGAAAGACGTTGAGGATCAGCGAAACCGCGTTGAGGGTGGTCAGGTGGCTGTGCAGCATGCTCGGTATCCCGTTGGTTGGGATGCATTATGGAGCAAGTTGTGTGCCGCAAACCTGGGGCAGCGCAACCGCGCTAGATCATGCAGGCAAAAAAAAGGCCCGATGCATGCGCTCGGGCCTTTGAAAGGTTGAGAGGTGTCTAGTCCCTCGACCTGGTGAGACAGTTGAAGCGGTCGGTTACGCCTTCAGCGGAACCAGACGCGGTGCGATCATGTTTTCTGGGCGCAGGATGTCGTTGAGCATCTCTTCGTCCAGCAGCTTCTCTTCGCGCACCAGTTCCAGCACACCGCGGCCTGTTTCCAGGGCAACACGGGCGATACGGGTGGCGTTTTCGTAGCCGATGTAAGGGTTCAGGGCGGTGACCAGGCCGATCGAGTGCTCGACCAGTTCACGGCAGCGCTGTTCGTTGGCAGTGATGCCGACGATGCAGTGCTCGCGCAGCATGTCCATGGCGCGCTGGAGCAGGCGGATCGAGTCGAAGATCTTGTAGGCGATCAGCGGCTCCATCACGTTCAGCTGCAGCTGGCCACCTTCGGCGGCGACGGTCAGGGCCAGGTCGTTGCCCATGATGGCGAAGGCCACT
>Ga0160473_100147_pt1 | contig 67102 bp, 48 predicted proteins | sample HID1975I_E11MG_FD_108217 | JGI IMG/M metagenome (GOLD analysis project Ga0160473, IMG submission 108217) | Enriched soil microbial communities from UW Madison campus, WI, USA - HID1975I_E11 MG | ecosystem: Environmental > Terrestrial > Soil > Unclassified | place: USA: Madison, Wisconsin... | reverse complement strand
GGGTCATCAGGTAATGAGCGCGGTCTTCGCCTTCTTTGTCGAGGACCGACTCCAGGGCATCCAGCCATTCCTGGGTTTCGATTGGATCGAGGTCTTGCATGGCTTGCTCCAGGGCGGAAAGGCAACCAGAATCGATTGCCTGAGTTTGCGACTGGCCTTATGGGCAGACGTCGTGAATTCTTGGATTACCGGAGTGTGATCCGGCGCCGTGTAGTTTTACTACAAATGCATTCGCATTTCATGCTTTTAGACAGTCGGGGTAGTAGTAAAACTACACAAATGCGGCTTTTGGTCGCACCCCGGCTTGTGGGGAAAAACGTTCATGTTGGTTGGCGATGTGTCGCGAACGGGTGATTCTTGATGTTTTTTGCCAGTGATTGCTTTTTTTCAGCTATTTCCAACTTTTGTATGACAGTCCAACCGTGGTCCGCCTTCCATTTGGCCGCCTTTACCCCTCTCTTTCACGCCGATCAAGGATAGTCCATGCGCCTGCCTTTGCCGCTCGATCTGCCCGCCACCCTGCAACCGCTGGTCGCTCGTAATCAGCAGTTCCTCAGCGATGCCGTGGCTGGCCACCCCGAACTCGACCTGAACGCTTGCAGCCCGGCCCATCGGCAACAGTTCGACCAGGTTGCTGCCGCCAGCGACTTCGTCCTTGGCCTGGCCCAGCGCGAACCGGCCATGCTGCTCGCCCTGATGGCCAGTGGTGAACTGGACCGCCGTTACGCGCCCGGCGAGTTGCGCGGGCAGATCGGGGCGGTGGCCCAGGCAGCGCAAAGCGAAGACGAGCTGGCGCGTAACCTGCGGCGCGAGCGCAATCGCCAGCAGTTGCGCATCATCTGGCGCGACATTACGCGCCAGGCCGAGCTGGGCGAAACCTGCCGTGACCTGTCCGACCTTGCCGACGCCGCCATCGACGAAGCGTATCAATGGCTGTACCCGCGCCATTGCCAGCAGTTCGGCACGCCCATCGGCCACCGCAGCGGCCTGGCGCAGCACATGGTGGTGCTGGGCATGGGCAAGCTGGGGGCGGTGGAGCTGAACCTGTCGTCGGACATCGACCTGATCTTCGCCTTCCCCGAGGGCGGCGAGACCGAAGGGGTGAAGCGCTCGCTGGACAACCAGGAGTTCTTCACCCGCCTGGGCCAGCGCCTGATCAAGGCCCTGGACCCGGTCACCGTCGACGGTTTCGTGTTCCGCGTCGACATGCGCTTGCGCCCTTACGGTTCGGCCGGTTCGCTGGTGCTGAGCTTCAATGCCCTGGAGCAGTACTACCAGGACCAGGGCCGCGACTGGGAACGCTACGCCATGATCAAGGCGCGGGTGGTGGCCGGTGACCAGGCGGCAGGTGCTCAGTTGCAAGAGATGCTGCGCCCGTTCGTCTACCGCCGTTACCTGGACTTCTCGGCCATCGAAGCCCTGCGCACCATGAAGCAGCTGATCCAGCAGGAGGTGCGGCGCAAGGGCATGTCCGAGAACATCAAGCTGGGTGCCGGCGGCATCCGCGAGGTGGAGTTCATCGCCCAGGCCTTCCAGCTGATCCACGGCGGGCGAGACCTGAGCCTGCAGCAACGGCCCTTGCTCAAGGTGCTGGCGACCCTCGAAGGGCAAGGTTACCTACCACCCGCGGTGGTGGCCGAGTTGCGCGAAGGCTACGAATTCCTGCGTTATACCGAGCACGCTATCCAGGCCATCGCCGACCGCCAGACGCAGATGCTGCCGGATAACGAAACCGACCAGGCGCGGGTCGCCTACATCCTCGGCTTCGCCGACTGGCAGGGCTTCCATGACCAATTGATGTACTGGCGCGGCCGGGTCGATTGGCACTTCCGCCAGGTGATCGCCGACCCGGATGATGAGGACGGCGAGGGCGAACTGGTGGTCGGTGGCGAATGGTCGCCGCTGTGGGAGCAGGCGCAGGATGAAGACGCCGCCTGTCGTCAGCTTGAGGAAGCCGGGTTCAAACAACCCGCCGATGCCTTGCGTCGCCTCGCCGGGTTGCGGGGCAGCCCGCAATTGCGCTCGATGCAGCGCATTGGGCGCGAACGTTTGGACGCCTTTATTCCAAGGCTCTTGGCCCAGGCCGTGGAGCACCAAGACCCTGACCTGGTGCTTGAACGCGTGCTGCCGCTGGTCGAAGCGGTTGCGCGGCGGTCGGCCTACTTGGTGCTGCTCACCGAAAACCCGGGTGCCTTGCGCCGCCTGTTGACCCTGTGCGCGGCCAGCCCCTGGATCGCCGAGCAGATTGCCCGCTACCCGTTGCTGCTCGACGAGTTGCTCAACGAGGGGCGGCTGTTCAGCCCGCCATTGGCGCCGGAGCTGGCCAGCGAACTGCGCGAGCGTTTGACGCGCATCCCCGAAGACGACCTGGAACAGCAGATGGAGGCGCTGCGCCACTTCAAGCTGGCCCACAGCCTGCGTGTGGCGGCCTCGGAAATCAGTGGCAACCTGCCGTTGATGAAAGTCAGCGATTACCTGACCTGGCTGGCCGAAGCCATCCTCGACCAGGTGCTGGCCCTGGCTTGGCGCCAGACCGTAGCCCGCCACGGCCAGCCCAAGCGCAGCGACGGCAGCCTGTGCGACCCGGGCTTCATCATCATTGGTTATGGCAAGGTCGGTGGGCTTGAACTGGGCCATGGCTCGGACCTGGACCTGGTGTTCATTCACGATGGCGACCCCCAGGCCGAGACCGATGGCGCCAAGCCGATCGACAGCGCGCAGTTCTTTACCCGCCTGGGCCAGCGCATCATCCACTTGCTGACAACCCAGACCAACTCTGGCCAGCTGTATGACGTGGACATGCGCCTGCGCCCGTCCGGCGCTTCGGGGCTGTTGGTGAGCTCGCTCGGTGCCTTCGAGCGCTATCAACAGAACGAGGCCTGGACCTGGGAGCACCAGGCCTTGGTGCGTGCGCGCGTGCTGGTCGGCTGCAAACAGGTGGGCGCGGCGTTCGAAGGCGTGCGCGCCAACGTCCTGGGACAACCCCGTGACCTTGAAACGTTGCGCACCGAAGTCAGTGAGATGCGCGCCAAGATGCGCGGCAACCTCGGCACCAAGGCCACGGCTGCCGGCACCGCAGCCAATGCCTTCGAGGCCGGTGTACCCTTCGATATCAAGCAGGATGCCGGCGGTATCGTCGATATCGAATTTATGGTGCAATACGCGGCTTTGGCCTGGTCCCACGACCACCCGGCCATTCTCCGATGGACCGATAACATCCGCATTCTGGAAGAGCTGGAGCAGGCAGGTTTGATGCCGGCCAGTGACGCGGTGCTGTTGCGTGAAGTGTACAAGGCGTTCCGTTCTGCCTCGCACCGCCAGGCCCTGCAGAAGCAGGCCGGGGTGATCGATGCGGCGCAGTTTGCCGATGAACGCCGCGAGGTGCGGCGGATCTGGGGCGAGCTGGGTTTGACTTGATACCGCTGAGGCCCCTGTAGGAGCGGCCTTGTGCCGCGAAGGGCTGCAAAGCAGCCCCAAAGGTCCATGCCCCACCACCGGTGTTACACTGTCCGCCACATAGCCTGAATATAAAGAGGGGAGGCCAGGCTGTACCGCAGCCTGTAGCCTCCCCGAGCGTTTCTGGACTAAGCATGAGAATACTGATCATTGGCCCCAGCTGGGTCGGCGACATGGTAATGGCGCAGACCTTGTTCCAGTGCCTGAAACAGCAGCACCCCGACTGCGTGATCGACGTGTTGGCGCCCGAGTGGAGCCGGCCGATCCTCGAACGCATGCCCGAGGTGCGCCAAGCCTTGAGCTTCCCGCTCGGCCACGGTGCGCTGGAACTGGCCACCCGACGTCGCATCGGCAAGTCCCTGGCCGGCCAGTACGACCAGGCAATTCTGCTGCCCAACTCGATGAAATCGGCGTTGGTGCCGTTCTTTGCCGGTATTCCCAAACGCACCGGCTGGCGCGGCGAGATGCGCTTCGGCCTGCTCAACGACGTGCGCAAGCTGGACAAGGCACGCTACCCGCTGATGATCGAGCGCTTCATGGCCCTGGCCTATGCGCCGGGCACCGAGCTGCCTCAGCCTTACCCACGCCCCAGCCTGCAAATCGAACCGCAGAGCCGTGACGCCGCCCTGGCCAAGTTCGGCCTGGCACTCGACCGCCCGGTGTTGGCGCTGTGCCCCGGTGCCGAGTTTGGCGAGGCCAAACGCTGGCCGGCCGAGCACTACGCCGCCGTGGCCGAGGCGATGATCCGCCAGGGCTGGCAGGTGTGGTTGTTCGGTTCGAAAAGCGATCACCCCGTCGGTGAGCAGATCCGCGACCGGCTGATCCCAGGCTTGCGTGAAGAATCCTACAACTTGGCCGGCGAAACCTCGCTGGCCGAGGCCATCGACCTGATGTCCTGCGCCGATTCCGTGGTGTCCAACGACTCCGGGCTGATGCACGTGGCGGCCGCGCTGAATCGCCCGCTGGTCGCCGTGTATGGCTCGACCTCGCCGGGCTTCACGCCGCCGCTGGCCGAGCAGGTGGAAGTGGTGCGCACCGGCATCGAATGCAGCCCGTGCTTCGACCGCACCTGCCGTTTTGGCCACTACAACTGCCTGCGCCTGCTCGACCCGCAGCAAGTCATCGCCGCCTTGCACAGCCTGGGCGGTCCGAACCTGATCGATACCGTGGCCGAGGTCGACTAAGTGCGGGTACTGATCATCAAGACATCGTCGCTGGGGGATGTGATCCACACCCTGCCGGCGATCACCGATGCCGCCCACGCGATACCGGGCATTCGTTTCGACTGGGTGGTGGAAGAAGGCTTTGCCGAGATCCCCAGCTGGCACCCGGCGGTCGACCAGGTGATCCCGGTGGCGATCCGTCGCTGGCGCAAGAACATCTGGCAGACCCTCAAGAGCGGCGAGTGGAAAGCGTTCAAGCAGCGCGTCCGGGCGCGCAAGTACGACCTGGTGATCGATGCCCAGGGCCTGGTCAAGTCGGCCTGGCTGACCCGCTACGTCAAGGCACCGGTGGCCGGGTTGGACCGCTACTCGGCGCGCGAAGGCCTGGCCAGCCGTTTTTATGACCGGCGCCTGTCGGTTGCCACGGGCCAGCACGCGGTCGAGCGTGTGCGCCAGCTGTTCGCCCTGGCCCTGGCCTACGACTTGCCGGAAGGCATCGGCAACTACGGCCTGGACCTCGATCGCCTGCAATTGCCGCCGGCCGCGCCCTACGTGGTGTTCCTGCATGGCACCACCTGGGCCACCAAGCATTGGCCCGAGGCTTACTGGCGCGAGCTGGCCGAGCGCATGGGCCGGCGCAAGCTGCAAGTGCGCCTACCGTGGGGCAACCCGGCCGAGAAGGCACGTGCCGAACGTATCGCCCAGGGCTTGAATAACTGCCAGGTACTGCCCAAGTTGAACCTTGTCGGCGTTGCCCGCGTGCTGGCGGCGGCCAAGGCCTGCGTGGCGGTGGACACCGGCCTGGGCCATTTGGCTGCGGCGCTGGATGTGCCGACCATTTCACTGTTCGGCCCGACCAACCCGGGCCTGACCGGCGCCTATGGCCGCGCCCAGGTTCACCAGGCCAGCGATTTCCCCTGTGCGCCGTGCCTGCAGAAAAAGTGCACCTACAAGCCGAGCGCCGATGACCTGCGCCGGTTCGATCTCAAACGCGAGTGGCCGCTGTGCTTCACTCGCCTGAATCCCGAGCATGTGGCGAGCCGCTTGAGCGCGCTGCTGCTGGCTGAGGATGTTCGTTGATGCAACTGGCTTTCGTGCTTTACAAATATTTCCCCTTCGGCGGGCTGCAGCGCGATTTCATGCGCATTGCCCTGGAATGCCAGAAGCGGGGCCACCAGATCCGTGTGTACACACTGATCTGGGAAGGTGACATTCCGCCTGGTTTCGAAGTGCTGGTGGCGCCGGTCAAGGCGCTGTTCAACCACCGCCGCAACGAGAAGCTCAGCGCCTGGATGGAAGCCGACCTGGCCAAGCGCCCGGTCGACCGCCTGATTGGCTTCAACAAGATGCCGGGGCTGGACGTGTACTACGCCGCCGACGGCTGCTTCGAGGACAAGGCCCAGACCCTGCGTGGGGGCCTCTACAAACGCTGGGGCCGCTACCGGCACTTTGCCGAGTACGAGCGCGCGGTGTTCGCCAAAGACTCGAAAACCGAAGTGCTGATGATCTCGGAGGTGCAGCAGCCGCTGTTCGTCAAACACTACGGCACCCCGGCTGAACGCTTTCACCTGCTGCCGCCGGGCATTTCCCAGGACCGTCGGGCACCGGCCAACGCCGCCGAGATCCGCGCCGAGTTCCGCCAGGAATTCAACCTGGGCGACGATGACCTGCTGCTGGTGCAGATCGGTTCGGGCTTCAAGACCAAGGGCGTCGACCGCAGCCTCAAGGCTTTGGCCGCGCTGCCGTCTGCCTTGCGCAAGCGCACCCGGTTGATGGTCATCGGCCAGGACGACCCCAAGGTCTTCCAGTTGCAGAGCGCCACCCTCGGCCTGGGCGACCAGGTGCAGTTCCTCAAGGGGCGTAGCGATATCCCACGCTTCCTGCTGGGCGCTGACCTGCTGATCCACCCGGCCTACAACGAAAACACTGGCACCGTGCTGCTCGAAGCGCTGGTGGCAGGCCTGCCGGTGCTGGTCTCCAAGGTGTGTGGCTATGCCCATTACATCGCTGAAGCCGACAGCGGCCTGGTGTTGGACGAGCCGTTCGAACAGGAACAGCTCAACGGCTACCTGCAGCGCATGCTCGAAGACCCGCAGGCCCGTGCCGACTGGTCGCGCAACGGCCTGGCCTTTGCCGATACGGCCGACCTGTACAGCATGCCGCAGCATGCTGCTGATGTGATCCTGGGGCAGGAGACCGCATGAAGCTGATACTGGCCGAACCCTTCAAGCGCTTGTGGGCCGGGCGTGATGCCTTCGAGGCCGTGGAAGCGCTGCAAGGCGAGGTATACCGCGAGCTGGAAGGGCGCCGCACGCTGCGCGCCGTCGTCGAGGGCGAGGGGTTTTTCGTCAAGATTCACCGCGGCATCGGCTGGGGTGAGATCTTCAAGAACCTGTTCAGCGCCAAGCTGCCGGTGCTCGGTGCCGGCCAGGAATGGCGAGCCATCCAGCGCCTGCACGAGGTCGGCGTGCCGACCATGACCGCCGTCGCCTATGGCGAGCGCGGCAGCAACCCGGCCACTCAGCATTCGTTCATCGTGACCGAAGAACTGGCGCCGACCATCAGCCTGGAAGACTTCAGTATCGACTGGGTCAAGCAGCCGCCCGCGCCACGCCTCAAGCGTGCGCTGATCGCCGAAGTGGCGAAGATGACTGGCGGCATGCACCGCGCCGGGGTCAACCACCGCGACTGCTACATCTGCCACTTCCTGCTGCACACCGATCGCCCGGTGACGCCAGAAGACTTCAAACTGTCGGTCATCGACCTGCACCGTGCCCAGACCCGGGCGACAATCAGCCGCCGCTGGCGTGACAAGGACCTGGCCGCGCTGTACTTCTCGGCGCTGGACATCGGCCTGACCCGGCGCGACAAGCTGCGCTTTTTGCGTGGTTACTTCCAGCGCCCGCTGCGCCAAGTGCTTGCCGACGAGGCCGCGCTGCTCGCCTGGCTGGAACGCAAGGCGCAGAAACTCTATGACCGCAAACAACGCTATGGGGATGCACTCTGATGGCGGGTTGGACACTGGCGCCAGGCTACGAACACCTGGCGGCGGATTTCGGCAGCCTTGACGCAGTCTTCGCCCTGCAGGGTGAACGCCTGACCCGCGACCCGCTCAGCGAAGTGGTGCGCATCGAGCGCGAGGGCGTCAATTACTACGTCAAGCGTTACACCGGGGCGGGCAAGCACATGCGCCGCTACCTTGGCCGACCGCGCATCAAGGCCGAATGGCAAAACCTCAAGCAGTTCGCCAAGTGGGGCATTCCCACCGCCGAAGTGGTTGCCTGGGGCCTGGAGCGCAAGGGCCTGGCGTTTGGCCGCGGGGCGATGATCACCCGTGAGCTGCCGCGCACCGAAGACCTGTCGGCCTTGGCCGAACGCAAAGACCCGCGCTTGGCAGACCCCGCCTGGGTCGACCACGTCAGCCGCCAGCTGGCGCGCCATACCCGGGTCATGCACGAGCACCGTTTTGCCCACAACGACTTGAAGTGGCGCAACCTGCTGGTCGACGACCAGGGCACGCTGTTCTTCATCGACTGCCCGACCGGCGACTTCTGGCGCGGCTTCATGTGGCGGCACCGAATGATCAAAGACCTGGCGTGCCTGGACAAGGTCGCTAAATACCACCTGTCGGCGACCCAGCGCCTGCGTTTCTACCTGCAATACCGTGGTCGCGACAGGCTCAACGCCCGCGACAAGCAGCGGATTCGCCAAGTGCTGAGCTTTTTCGAGGGAAGGGAATGACCGATTACCTGGCCAGCGCGGACCTCGCGCTGCTCAAACGCCACGGCTTGAACGATTTCGACGCGCTGTGGGCGCTGCAGCTCGATGCTGTGGACGAGCCCAACACCGGGCGTGGGGGCTGGAGCAGCGTGTTCCGCCTGGAACTCGAAGGCAAGGGCTACTACCTCAAGCGCCAGAGCGACTACCTCACCCGTACCTTGCACCGGCCATTCGGCGAGCCAACTTTCGCCCGCGAATTCCGCAACATCAGCCGCTACCAGAAGCTGCACATTCCGGCCTTGCAAGCGGTGTTCTATGGCGAGCGCAAGCAGGCCGGCGAGCACCGGGCGATCCTCATGACCCGTGCCTTGGACGAGTGGGCCGACCTGGACAGCCTGCTGGCTCAGTGGCCGCAGTTGGGCGATGCCGAACGCAACGGCATCCTCGAGGCCTGCGGCCAGTTGGCGCGCACGCTGCACAGCGCTGGCCAGGTGCACGGCTGCTTCTACCCCAAGCACATCTTCCTACGGCAACGCCGCGAAGGCTGGGATGCCCAACTGATCGACCTGGAAAAAACCCGGCCCCTGCTGTTCGGCATGCGTGACCGGCTCAAGGACCTGGAGCCCCTGTTGCGCCGTGCCCGGGCCTGGAGCGAGGCGGATGTGCGCCACCTGCTGGCAGCCTACCTGGTGCAGCCGGCGGACGGCACGCTGGTCGGCACCTGGCTGCAACGCCTGACGCAACGCCGTCGTGAAAAAGAGGCCCGCTGATGCGTTTGTCTGAACTGAAAGAGGCCGGGCGCGCCCCGGCGTTGCCCCTGAACGTGAGCTTGGCCGATGCCGCCGGCAGCGCCGAGCTGCAACTGCTCAGCCTGCTGCGCGTGCTGCCCGGCCAGCGTTATGTGGGTGCTGGTGTCTGGCGTGGCACGCCGGTGCTGGCCAAGCTGTTGGTGGGCAGCAATGCTGCCCGGCACTTCCAGCGCGAGCTGCAAGGCGTCAAGTTGCTGGCCGAGCAGGGCCTGACCACGCCGAAACTGCTGGCCGATGGTTTGAAGGAAGGCGAGGGCGGCTGGCTGCTGTTCGCGTTTCTGGATGGCGCCGAAAGCCTGGCCGATGCCTGGGCCGCCGTGGAGCACCTGCCCGTACTGGCAGACGAGCAACACGCGGTGTTGGGTGAGGCGCTGACGGCGGTGGCGCAGATGCACGCCAAGGGCGTGTGGCAGGAAGACCTGCACCTGGACAACCTGCTGCGCCATGGCGGCAAGCTGTACCTGATCGACGGCGCGGGCATCAAGGCCGAGACCCCGGGCCAGCAGTTGTCGCGCCCGCGTGTGCTGGAAAACCTCGGGGTGTTCTTCGCCCAATTGCCCAAGCGCCTGGAGCCGTTCATCGAAGAGCTGCTGGTGCATTACCTGTTGGCCAATGCCGAGCACGCGCTGCCACTCGAAGCGCTGCAGAAGCAGGTGGACAAGGTGCGCAACTGGCGCCAGAAGGACTACCTGGAAAAGGCCGGCCGCGAGTGCTCGCTGTTCAGCGTCGAGCGTAGCCTTTCGGGCCTGCGGGCGATTCGCCGTACTGAGGTGCAGGCCATGCTGCCGGTGCTGGAACACGCTGATGAACTGATCGACAAAGGCCACCTGTACAAGACCGGTGGCGCCGCCAGTGTGGCCCGCATCGAGGTCGATGGCCGGCAACTGGTGCTCAAACGCTACAACATCAAGAACACCGCGCACTGGTTCAAGCGCTTCTGGCGCCCTAGCCGGGCCTGGCACTCGTGGATCGAAGGCCACCGCCTGGAATTTCTCGACATCGCCACGCCACGCCCTCTGGCAGTGCTAGAGGAGCGTGTCATGGGCCTGCGCAGCCGTGCCTACCTGGTCACCGACTATGTCGATGGCCCGGACCTGACCGCGTGCTTCGCGCCCTATGTGGAAAACGGCGAGGCACCTGAAGAGCAGGTCGATGCGCTGGTGAAGGTCATGCAGCAACTGATCCGCGAGCGCATCAGCCATGGCGACTTCAAGGGCCATAACCTGTTCTGGGATAACGGCCAGTGGTCGCTGATCGACCTCGATGCCATGTGCCAGCATGCCACCCAGCTCAGCTTCGCCCCAGCCTATGCCCGTGACCGGGCACGGCTGCTGCGCAACTGGCCACGTGACAGTGCCTTGCATCAGCGGCTGGACCGGTTGCTGCCGCGGTTGTCCGAGTAAGCTGCCGGCAGCGCCAGCCAGTTGCTGCTGCGGCCGGTCTGGCGCACGCGGATGCGCCATTGCGCATCTTGCCAGCGCAGCACTGCCCACGCGGGCACGGTGCCACGCAGCGTCTCAGGTAATACCAGGTGGTAGTGAGCGGCGAGCAGATGGCGGCGCACAGGTAACTGGTGGCTGCCCAGTTGCAGGTACAGCGTGGTGTTGTCCTGAAACAGCTGGGCATCGTCTTCGGTCGCGGTGCCGTGTAACGGGCTGGGCAGGCGGCAGTCTTCCAACAGTTGCTGGATGTTCGGCAACCCGTCGTACCAGAGCACTGGGGAGTCGACCACCCAACGGCCATCCAGGCAGCGCTTGATCGGCAGCTTCAGGTAGGTGTTCGGCTGGTTCGGGTCGGTGGCGCGCCAGCGTCTGCCGTCGAAACTGACATTGAAGTAGCGGCCTAGGTTATCCCTCACGTAGTACTGCGACAGGCCTGGGGTCGCCGACTGCTGTTCGTACACAGCCTCGTCGTGCAGCGCATCGATGCGGTAGCGCAGCTTGGCCACATCAGGGGTGGCTTCGTAATGCTTGGGCAGCGGCACCGGTGGCGGCTTGGGCAGGCCGCGCATAACCCGGCGCATCAGCCCGGAGCCTGCCATGTCGTTGAGCCCCGCCGTGGCGTGGCCGAGTGCTGCGATCGCGTGATGGAGCGCGCCGTTGTGGTCGGCCCGGTCGAGCGCTTCGAAACCGTCCCAGATGGAAATGCCCATGCGCCCGAACGCCAGTGCAGTCGAACCCGCCTGCGGCAACACCAGGGTGAGGATATCCAGCACCAGCCTGAGCACATTGACCGAAAACTCCCCCAGCAGCTCCTGGTTGCTGCGGGTCAAGGCATTGGCTTGGGCCATCAGGGTGTTGACCTCGGCTCGGTAGAGGGCGTCGTACAGGTTACCGGTGATGGTCTGCAAGCTGATATGCGAGCCCAGGCGGCCCTGTACCAGCAGTGCCTCCAGGCTTTTTCGGTTGCCCAGCGGCAAGCGTTGCAACACATAGTGGCGCAGCTGTGCATCGCTGCGCACGGCGCGGATCAGCGCCCGGGCGTTGTTGTATTCACGCCAGGGGCGGCGGTCCGGCGCGTCGGGGCTGTAGACCACGATGCGGTAAGAGTGCTCTGGCGAGACCAGTAGCACGACACCTTGCAGGGTTTGCCCCTGGATCAGCATCTGCCGGGCGATCACTTGTTGTTCGTTGCGGTGCGGCCGGTTGTAGCTGTCGGGTGAGTGAATGACGCAGTCGGCCCAGCCATAGCCCTGTTCGATCGTGCTCGGCTGAAAATGCCCGGCATAACGCGCTTTGACCGCTTCGGCGTGCATGCGCGTGCGGCTCAGGTGCGCATAGGCCTGCTGACGCCAGCGGCCATGGGGCGAATCGAGCAGTTGGGTGCGCAGGTAGGCTTGGTAGCCGCTGCCAGCATTCAGGCGCCGCACGATCTGCTTGACCCGCAGTGGCGTCAGGGCTGGCAGCGGCTGGTCGGCGTCGAGGTGCACGCGGGCGGTCAGCCAGTAATCGACGTCGAACCAGGCGATATTGAGCAGTGCCAGTTCATCCAACCGGTAGCTTTGGTTGACCAGTTCAATCGTCCCGCCAGCGTGCGGGCGGCTGGCCACGGGGATGTAGGCGCTGGTGTCGAGCGGGTTGCTGATGGGGCCGACCTGGCGCGCCAGGGTCACGCTGATCGAGATCTGTTCCGGAGGGGTGTCGATGCCGGGGTCTTGTTGCAGGAACTCGCGCAGCCGCTGGCGCACCCAGGCCAGCAGGGTGTGGCGTTGGTTGAACTGCTCCAACGTTAGGATGCCTGGCGCGGCTGCGGCCTTGATGGCCGCCACCTGCTCCTGCATGGCTTGCATGATGTGGGCAACGCCTTGCTGCGAGGTCGAGCGCAACCAGTCAGGCATGTGCTTTTCTAGCAGCAGACCATAGCGGGTGGCCACCGGGCCTTGGCTGCCGAGTTCGCGGTGCAGGTCCAGTGCGTTGCCCAATTGGGCGTCGAGGTGTTCGATACTGCGTTGCAGGCCCTGGGCCCAGGCGGCCTGCCAGGCGGCGGTCAGGCGTTTGCCATGGGCCTCGCGAATGGCCAGGGCCTGCGCCTCGGCGAGGTCCTCGCTGAACCAGTCGTAGCGCAGGCGTTCGGCCCGCTGGGCACGTTGGCGATCTGCGCTCACCACCAGCAGTCGGGTCAGCGGTTCGCTCTGCACCGGGTCTTCGAGGCGTTCGCATAATTCCACGTGCAAGGCGGCCAAGCTGTCGAACGCTTCGATGCCGTGCACGATGCTGCACAAAAGCGCCCGCCCGACCGGTGCCTGTGCGTCGAGCAAGTGGCCCTCAGGGCCGTTCTCGGTGAGGATCAGCACGCCTGGCAAGTGGCTGCGCCAGTTGGGCGCCGAGCCCGACAGCAACGGGCGGTACAGCTGCGGGCGGCTGGCGGCGGGCAGGTGCTGGCGTTGCCAGGGCTGTGGGTATTCAAGGCAGGTAGTCAGCAGCCGGGCGTGCTCCACAGACAAGGTTTGGTCGTGGCTGCGCAAGCGCATTTCGGTGAACAGTTGATCGCGGCGCAGGGTGGCCAGGCGTGCTTGCCGGCTCAGCCCTTTTTCGTCACGCGCCAGCCAATAGCTGGCCAGGCGCGCATGCAAGCTTTGGCGAAGCGTCGCGCAGCAACGTTCGATGTGGGCGTTGAAGTCGCTTGGCAGGTTGAACGGGCGGTCGTCGTGTCGGGCTTGCGCACCGACCGGTGGCTTGAAGGCGCCGCCGTCGAACAGGTGGAAGCCGACCAGGTCCAGCAGGCGGAAGCGCCCGAAGTACAAGGTCCGGGCGGTGATCGCTGGATTGGTGAACAGGGTGTTCAGGGCTTGGTCGAGGCTGTGTTCCACGCCCGCCAAGGGGGGCAGTAGTGCGTCGAGTTGGCTGTCCAGCGACTGGAGGCGCAGCAGCGGTGTCATGGCCTATCTCCTGGTGAAAGGGGACCATGCTGCACCGCGTTGGCCGGGCGGCTGCGTTAACCCATTACCTCAGCGCCGCCAGAAACCGCGCAGTGCCAAGTACGCCGGCAGGCCCAGGCCCACCCAGGACAAGCCATCCCACGCGCCGTCGCCCAGCAGCGCAGCGAACAGGCCCAAGGCACCGAGCAGGGCGATGAGTGCCGGCCAGGCGAAAATCCTAGTGGTCGATCGCGACGCGTGGCTCATGTCTTGGCCTCCCGTGGTTTACGCTGCTTGCCCCACCACAGGTACAGGCCGCTGCAGAGCACGATGAGGGTCAGCACGTCGAGCACCGCCCAGAGGATCTGCATGGGGCGGCCGCCGTAGTCACCGAAGTGCAGCGGCTGCGACAGGCCCATGGCGTCCATGTACCAGGGCCGCTCGCCGACGGCGGTTACTTGCAGGGTCTGCGCATCGATCAGCACCGGTGTGAGCAGGTGCGAGGTCAGGTGCGTGGCGCCTTTCATGAACACGGCGTAGTGGTGCTCGCTGGAAAAGCGCGTGCCGGGGAACGCGATGAAATCCGGGCGCATGCCGGGCGCCGCGTGCTCGGCGATGGCCAACAGGCGGCTGGCCGGGGCGCGTTCGGTGAGCGGCGGGGCATCACGGTAGGGGGCGACCATGGCTGCCAGGCTGTCGTTGCGCCAGGCGGCGATGACCAGGTCGGAGAGTGCACTGATCACACCGGTCACGCCAACCGTCAGCGCCCAGGCCAGGGTTACCACGCCGATCAGGTTGTGCAGGTCGAGCCAACGCAGGCGGCGGGACTTGTCGTGGCGCACCGTGGCGAAATCCAGGCGGCGCATGAACGGCGCGTAGAGCACGGTGCCAGAGACGATCGCCACGACGAACAGCACGCCCATGAATGCCAGCAGCAACTTGCCAGGCAGGCCGGCGAACAGGTCCACGTGCAGGCGCAGCATGACCATCATGAACCCGCCGTTCGCAGCCGGCATGGCAACGGCTTCGCCGGTGCGGGCGTCGAGCATGAAGGTGTGCGACGAATTGGGTTCGGTGCCGGCGGTCGCGGCTGTGATTGCCACCACGCCGTTGCGTTCGTCCTCGTCGTAGCCGAAGTACTGCATCACCTCCCCGGGGCGGTGTTGCTCGGCCTTGAGCACCAACTGTTGCAGGTCGAGGTGCGGGGTGCCGGCGGGCATCTCGCGCAGTTCGGGAGCGTCACCGAGCAGGTGTTCCAGCTCGTGGTGGAAGATCAGCGGCAGGCCGGTGAGGGCCAGCAACAGCAGGAACAGGGTGCAGACCAGGCTGCTCCAGGTGTGGATGAAGGACCAGCGGCGGATGGTTGAGCTTTTCATTTCATTTTGTTTCTCGACGTCCAGAAAGACCAAAGCCGCCCCCTGAAGGACGGCTTGGTCGGCGCGCGTGGGGCGTCAGGTCATCACCATTTGTAGGTGGCGCTGGCGACGACGCTGCGCTCATCTCCGTAGTAGCAGTAGTAACTGTCACAGGTGGAGAGGTAGTCCTTGTTGAACACGTTGGTCGCGTTGACCGCCACCGACGCGCCTTTGAGGCTGTTGTTCAGGCGGCCGAGGTCGTAGTGCACCGAGGCATCGAACACGGTGTAGGCATTGGCCTTGCCCAGGTAGGTGTTGGCCTGGTCGCCATAGGTATTGCCGGTGTAGCGCGCGCCACCGCCGATGCCGAAACCGTCAAGCACGCCGCTGTGCCAGGTGTAGTCGGCCCACAGCGAGGCTTGCTGGTTGGGCATCAGTTGCAGGCGGTTGCCTTTGTAGTCGCCCTTTTGCACTTCGGACTTGGCCAAGGTGTAGGCAGCGGTCAACTTGAGGTTTTCGCTGACGTCGGATACCGCTTCCAGCTCCAGGCCGCGCACTTTCACTTCGCCAGTCTGGCTGGTGACGCTCACGTTGCCGATGGTGTTGGTGACCGAGACGTTTTTCTGGGTCAGGTCATACACGGCTGCCGACAGCAAAGTGTTGGAGCCTGGCGGTTGGTATTTGATGCCCAGCTCCCACTGTTTGCCTTCGGTCGGTTTGAACGACTCCGTCGCAGAAACGGCGGCATTGCTGGCCGGCTGGAACGACTCCGCATACGACAGGTACGGCACAAAGCCCGAGTCGAACACATAGCTGATCGCCGCGTTGCCGCTGAACTGCTTGTCACGTTGGGTGTTGGTGGCATCGCCCTGGTTGAGGTACTTGGTGCCGGTATGCACCCAGTCTTCCCGGCCACCCAGGGTCAGGCGCCAGTTGTTCAGTGCCATCTGGTCCTGAACATACAGGCCCGTCTGACGGGTTTTCTGGTTGTAGTCATAGAACGCCGTGGAGCGATCCGGGCGGGTGATCGGCAGCCCGTAAACCGGGTTGTTGACGTTGCTGTTCGGTACGTTGAAGCCGTAGATCGACAGGTAGTTGGTGTTGACGCGCTGGTGGTCCAGGCCGATCAGCAGGGTGTGGGTAATGTCCCCGCTGGCGAAGTCAGCCTGGAAGTTGTTGTCCACGGCGAATTGGCTGATGTCTTCGTCGACGTTGGTGGACATGCGGCTGACGGTACCATCGTCTTGCACCGGGCCACCGGGCGCGTAATAGCTGCCGGGGGTGATGGTCTGGAACGCCAGGTCCGACTTGGTGTAGCGCAGGTTTTGGCGGAACTGCCAGACATCGTTGATGCGATGCTCGAAGGCATAGCCCAGCGCGTAGTAGGTGCGGTCGTAGAACTCGTAGTCCGGATCGCCCAGGTTTTTGTGGTGGGAGATCTTGCCGAACGGCATGTCGATCTTGGTGCCCTGGATCGGCCGAAACTGGCTGGTGGCGCCGGTATCGTCGCGGGTGAACTGGGTCAGCAAGGTTAGCGAGGTGTCGTCGTCGATGTTCCAGGTCAGGCTCGGGGCGATGTTGTAGCGCTTGTCGTCGATATGGTCGATCTGGGTGCCGCCATCGCGGATCACGCCACTGACGCTGTACAGAAACTGGCCTTGGTCATCGATTTTGCCGGTGCTGGCGAAGTTGATCTGGCGGTGGTTGTCGCTGCCGTACTGCAGTTCGATTTCGTGGGCGCTTCCAGCTTGTGGGCGACGGCTGACCATGTCCAGCAGGCCGCCCGGTGGGGTTTGCCCGTAGATCGAGGAAGCCGGGCCGCGCAGCAGTGCGAGGCGGTCGAGGTTCCAGGTTTCGGCTTTTGGGTTGGCGTACACGCCACGGGGCAGCGGCAGGCCATCGAGGAACTGGGTCGGCTCGAAGCCACGCACGCGCATCCAGTCATAGCGTGTGTCGCTGCCGAAGCTGGCAGACACGATGCCGGGCATGTAGCGCACGGCATCATCCAGGCTGTGCACGCCGCGGTCAGCCATTTGCTGGCGGGTTGCAACAGAGATGGAGCGGGGGACTTCGACCAGCGCGGTATCGGTCTTGGTGCCGGCGGCGGTGCGCTGGGCGAGGTAGCCCTCTACCGGGCCCCAGGCGCTTTCGCTGACGCTGTCGGCGTTCACGGTGGTTTCCGGCAGCGCCAGGGTGCCGTCCGGGACGGCCACCAGGCTGTAGCTGCCAACGCTGCTCTGCTGCAGCTGCAAGCCGGTGCCGCGCAGGGCGGCCTGCAAGGCGCCGATGCCGTCGTACTGGCCGTTGACCGGGGCCGAGGTGCGGCCGCTGACCAGGGCCGGGTCGATGGCCAGGGCGATGCCCGATTGGCTGGCGATCTGGTTGAGGGTGCTGGCCAGGGGCGCGCTAGGCAGGTCGTAGGCGCGCTGGGCGGATTGCTCGGCGGCGAACAGGGCAGGGCTGGCCAACGGCGCGGCCAGGCCAATGGCCAGGGCCATCAGGCTGGGGCGCAGGATACGATCGACAGTACGGGACATGCAGCGGCTCCAAGACGGATAAGTGCTAACTGCTTCCTTGCCGAGCGAGATTTCAAAAGTGACAGGGGCTGTCGAAAAAAAAGTGAAAAACTTCAAGAACCGGCGATGCCCGTTCAAACGCCATCCGCTGTAGGAGCAGCCTTGTGCTGCGAAGAGGCCAGTGAAAGCAGCGAAGATTCACTGTGTTGTCGCTGGCCTCTTCGCAGCACAAGGCTGCTCCTACAGTGAATTCGAGCCAAAACAACAGATCATTATCTGGCCTTGACGGTCACCCACCACGGCGTATGCCGCTCGATCTGCACCGGCAGTGCCGGCACCAGCGACGCCAGGGCCAGGTCGGTGTCGGTCAGCGGGAAACTGCCGGTGACACGCAGGTCGGCGACTTCGTCAGCCACCCCGAGATGGCCGCTGCGGTAATGCCCAAGCGCGGCCAGCAAGTCAGCCAGGCGCACGTTGTCCACCACCAGCATGCCGCGGGTCCAGGCATCGGCACCGACGGCGACTGTGCCGACCTGGCCAAGCCCGTTGGCATCCATGAGCACTTGCTGGCCTTCGCGCAATACCTGCTCGTCGCCACTGTTCAGCGGCATGGCCGCGACTGAGGCCTGCAGCACTTCCAGGCGTGTGCCCTGTGCCTCACGGCGCACCAGGAAGCGTGTGCCAAGCGGGCGCAGGCGACCGTCGTCGGTGCGTACCAGCAACGGGCGTGGGTCTTGGTGGCCGGTCTCGACCGAGATCTCGCCCTGGTGCAGCACGATCACCCGTTGCTCGCCTTGGTAGTCGATATCCACCGCGGTATGGGTGTTCAGGCTCAGCAGGGTGCCGTCTTCCAGGCGCAGGGTGCGCAGCTCGCCGGTGGCCGTGCGTTGGTCGGCGAGCCAGTAGTTCGGTGACAGCGAGGGGGCGCCGACCCAGGCCAGCAGCGAGCCTAGCAGCAACATCCCGGCCAGGCCGCTGCCAACCTTGCCGATGCGCCGCCGCAGCTCGGCCCGCGACTGCAGCAGTGCCTGGCGCGCAGGCCCGGCAGCGGCGCTCACGCGCTGGTCGAGGCTGCCCAACTGGCGCCAGGCGCGGGCATGCTCTTCGCTGGCAGCGTGCCAGCGCATGAACGCGTTGCGCTCATCAGGCGTGCCACTGCCTTCATCCAGGCTCAGCTTCCAGGCGATGGCCGCTTCCAGGACGCGGGACGATACCGGTGAGCCGTTCACGTCGGCTCCCCGTACAAGGCCACATAGCACTGGCGCAGGCCTTGGGCGATGTACTGGCGTACCCGCGAGACCGAAACGCCAAGGCGCTCGGCGATTTCGGCATGGCCCATGCCGTCCAGGCGGTTGTACAGGAAGGCCGCCCGCGCTTTGCTCGACAGCTTGCCCAGCAGGCGGTCGATGGCTTTGAGGTCTTCGAGAATCAGGTGTTGGGTTTCCGGGGAGGGGTGTTCGGCTTCGGGCAGCAGGGCGAGCTCGGCCAGGTAGGCCTGCTCCAGCGCGGTGCGGCGGAAATGGTCGAACATCAGCCCTTTGGCCACGGCGGCCAGAAAGGCGCGTGGCTCGCGGGGCGTTTCCAGCCGATCACGGCCGAGCAGGCGCACGAAGGTATCCTGGCTCAGGTCTTCGGCACGCTGACGGCAGGCCATGCTGCGTTGCAGCCAGGCGAGCAGCCAGCTGCGATGGTCGCGGTAAAGCGCACCGACCAGCTCGGCGTGTGGGCTGTGTGCAGAAGACAAGCAGCGTCCCCCCGGAACGAATGCATTAACTAACGATAATTATTCGCGATTGTTGCAGAGGCAGGGGGCGGGGCGCAATGGACGCTTATCGGATTGCCACTATGGTGGGGGCGCCGGCGGGTGTAATGATTGGGTGATTTGGCGCCTGTGAGATCGAGCGCCGCCCGCGCGGCGCTCGATCTCACAGGCGCAACAACACTCAAGCCCTACAAACCGTGACTATGCACCTTACGCCGACGCCACCCCCGCAACCGCTGATCCAGCTGCAACGGGCTGTCCAACTGCTGGCGGCGGGCCTGGCTGAACAGGATCAAGGCCAGCTCAGCAGTCACCTGGGCATCGGCACTGGCATGGTGGCGCTCTTCCACCTGCAGACCAAAGCGCGCAACCCAGTCATCCAGCCCGGCTTCGCGCAGCACCGTGTCGGGGTTGAGCATCGGCGCCAGTTCGGCAACATCGAGAAACGGCAACTGCAGGCGATAGCCCAGGCTTTCTTTCAGCGCGCGGGCGAGCATGCGCTGGTCGAAGGGTGCATGGAACGCCAGCACTGGGCTATCGCCAATGAAGTCGAGCAGGTCGAGCAAGGCCTCGACCGGGTCGCAGCCGGCCGCCAGGGCACTGGGCCCCAGCCCGTGGATCAACACGCTGGCGTTGGTCTTCTGGGTCGGGCGGTACAGGGTGCGTTCAAACTGCTGGGCGAAGTCGATGGCGCCGTCTTCAATGGCCACGGCGCCAATCGACAACACCTGGTCACGGTTGGGGTTGAGGCCGCTGGTTTCCAGGTCCAGCACCACCCAGCGCTGTTCACGCAACGTGCACACCCCCAGCGCCGCGGGCTTGGGCAACTGCGCCAGGCGCTGGCGCGAGGTGTCGTCCAGGTCGGGCAGGCTGGGGCGTAGCCAGGCGAACAGGCTCATAGCTGGTACCGCAAGGCCAGGCTGCTTTGCAGGCGCTGCGCCTGGCGCAGCGACTCCCGCAGGATGCGCCGGTCCAGGTGGTTGAGGCTGTCTGGGTCGACGCGGTTGGAGTAGGGCAGGTTATCGCGGGTCTGGCGCTGGTGCTGCTGCATGCGGGTTTGCTGGATGAAGTGGTAAGCCTCTTCATACGCTGCGCCGTCGAGTGGCTCGATGATGCCCTTGGTCACCAGTTGGCGCAGGCGCTCGAGGGTGTTGCAGGCACCGATGCCATTGGCCAGGGCCAGCAACCGCGCGCCATCGACGAAGGGCGTCAGGCCCTGCACCTTGAGGTCGAGGGTGGCGGCCTTGTCATTGCCTTGGCGGGTCAGCACGAATTCACGCAGGCGGCCCACGGGTGGGCGCTGGCGCAGGGCGTTGTCGGCCATCATGCGCTGGAAGAGGCGGTTGTCGGCCACCTGCGCCAGCAGGCTTTGGCGCAGTTGCTCGCAGCCTTGCTCGTCGCCCCAGACCACGCGCAGGTCGAAATAGATGCTCGAAGCCAGCAGGTTTTCCGGGCTGGCCTCGCGGACGAAGCCGGCAAAGCGCTGTGCCCATTCGCTGCGTGACAGGCACAGCTCGGGGTTGCCGGCCATGACATTGCCTTTGCACAGGGTAAAACCGCACTGGGCCAGGCATTGGTTGATGTACTGCGCCAGTGGCAGCAGGCGGGCTCGGACCGCGTCGGCTTCGGCGCTGTCGCGGGCTTCGAACAGGATGCCGTTGTCCTGGTCGGTGTGCAGGGTCTGCTCGCGCCGCCCTTCGCTGCCGAAACACAGCCAGCTGAAGGGCACGCCTGGGTCGCCGCGCTCGGCCAGGGCCAGTTCGATGACCCGGCAGACGGTGTGGTCGTTCAGCAGCGTGATGATCTGGGTGATCTGCGTCGAGGAGGCGCCGTGGGCGAGCATGCGCTCGACCAGTTGGCTGATTTCACCGCGCAGGGAAACCAGGGTTTCCAGGCGCGGTGCATGACGAATGGTACGCGCCAGGTGCACCAGGTCGACCCGTTGCAGGGAGAACAGATCACGTTCGGAGACCACCCCGCACAGGCGTTGGTTGTCCACCAGGCAAACATGGGCGATGTGCCGCTCGGTCATGGCCATGGCGGCGTCGAAGGCGCTGGCCTGCGGGCTGAGGTAGAACGGCTTGGCGGTCATGTGCCGCTCGATCGGCGCACCCAGGTCGGCATCGGCGGCCGCCACCACCTGGCGCAGGTCGCGCAGGGTGAAGATGCCGATCGGGTAGCGTGCGGGGTCGACCACGACAATGCTGCCGACCTGCTGCTCGTGCATCAACCGCACGGCGTCGCGCAGCGGCATGTCGGGGCTGCAGACCACCGGGTGACGCATGGCCAGTTCGCCCAGGGGAGTATTCAACGAGTACTGGGTGCCGAGGGTTTCCACGGCGCGTTGGCGCACTTGCTGGTTGACCTGGTCGAGCAGGCTGCTGACCCCGCGCAGGGCGAAGTCGCGAAAGGCTTCCGACAAGGAGAACACGCGGATGAACGCGGCCTTGTTCAGTTGCAGGCAGAAGGTGTCCTCACCGGCCAGGTGCTCGGTGCGGGTGGCACGCTCGCCCAGCAGCGCGGCCAGGGGGAAGCACTCGCCGCTGGTGATCTCGAAGGTGGTTTCCACCCCGGGTTTGACCAGGTGCTGGCGCTCGCCGACGACGCGCCCCTGCTTGACGATGTAGAAGTGCTCGACCGGGCCATCGGCGGGTTTGACGATGCTTTCGCCGCTGGCATAGAAGCGCAGCTGGCACTGCTCGACCAGGTACGCCAGGTGGCCGTGCTCCATCTGGTTGAACGGAGGGAAGCGCTGCAGAAACTGCAACGTGCCTTGTATGTTCTGTAGCACAGCCGTCCTGCCCGCCTGGCTGTAGGCGTCCTTTTTACTCATGAAGCTGACCGTATCGCTACGCCGAACTATATATATCTATATATAGGTGCCGGCCTTGTTGTTCTCGGTCTCCATGGTCGGCTGGCTGCGCTGTGGTGCCCATTGGACGTAAGTCTATGAGCGGCGTGTGATCAATATCGCAAGATGCGGTCTTACCGTGAGCACGACTTTTTGACGAGATGACCATGGTTGAGCATGACGACCTCCTGAGTGACGCCGAACGCGAGGCACTGGCCGTGGTAAGTGCGCCTGTTGCGCCCCGACCGGTGGTGCTGGTGGTGGATGATAATCCAGTGAATAGCGAGGCCTTGTGCCTGTACCTGAAAAGCAGAGGCATCGACTGCATGACGGCTGACGGTGCCCAGGAGGCCATGTTCAAGCTGTATTACGAGCCAAGGATCGCCTTGATGATCACCGACCTGCGCATGGAACCCAAGGATGGCCTGGAGCTGATCCGGCAGGTGCGCGAGACGGAGCGGGCGGCGTTGTCGATCATCGTGGTGTCGGGCGACACCGATGTGAAAGAGGCGGTGGATGTGATGCACCTGGGGGTGGTGGACTTTCTGTTGAAGCCGGTGGATCTGGGGAAACTGCTGGGGCTGGTAAAGAAAGAGTTAGGGCTCAAGTAGGTCGGTTGCTTGTGCCATAGCATTCGCGGGCAAGCCCGCTCCCACACGTACCCCAACGCATTCGAGCTGAGTGGGGTACCTGTGGGAGCGGGCTTGCCCGCGAATGGGCCGCACAGCGGCCCCTTGCGATTTACAGCCCGTTACGCGCCTTGAACTCGCGACGACGGCGGTGCAGTACCGGCTCGGTATAACCGTTCGGCTGCTTGCCACCTTCGATCACCAGCTCTACAGCGGCCTGGAATGCGACGTTATCGTCGAAGTTCGGCGCCATCGGGCGGTACAGGGCGTCGCTGGCGTTCTGCTGGTCAACCACCACCGCCATGCGCTTGAGGCTTTCCAGCACCTGCGCCTCGCTGACCACGCCATGGCGCAGCCAGTTGGCCAGCAACTGGGCCGAGATGCGCAGGGTGGCGCGGTCTTCCATCAGGCCGACGTTGTTGATGTCCGGCACTTTCGAGCAACCCACGCCCTGATCGATCCAGCGCACCACGTAACCGAGAATGCCTTGGGCGTTGTTGTCCAGCTCGTTGCGGATCTCTTCGTCCGACCAGTTGGTGTCGGCGGCCAGCGGGATGGCCAGGATGTCGTCGACCGACGCCGGGGTGCGCGTAGCCAGCTCGCGCTGACGTGCCTGCACATCGACCTTGTGGTAGTGCAGGGCATGCAGGGTCGCGGCAGTCGGCGAAGGTACCCAGGCGGTGTTGGCGCCGGCCAGCGGGTGAGCGATCTTCTGCTCGAGCATGGCGGCCATCAGGTCGGGCATGGCCCACATGCCTTTGCCGATCTGCGCACGGCCTTGCAGGCCGGTGGCCAGGCCGACGTCGACGTTGTTGTTCTCGTAAGCGCCGATCCACTTCTCGTTCTTCATGGCGCCTTTGCGCACGACAGCGCCGGCCTCCATGGAGGTGTGGATTTCGTCACCGGTGCGGTCGAGGAAGCCGGTGTTGATGAACGCTACGCGCTCGGCGGCTGCCTTGATGCAGGACTTGAGGTTGACCGTGGTGCGGCGCTCCTCGTCCATGATGCCGACCTTGACGGTGTTGCGCGGCATGCCCAGCAGGTCTTCGACCTGACTGAAGATTTCGGCGGCAAAGGCCACTTCTTCAGGGCCGTGCATCTTCGGCTTGACGATGTACACGCTGCCGGTGCGGGTGTTCTTGCGGCTGGTGTTGCCGTTGAGGTTGTGCAGGGCGATCAGGTTGGTGAACAGCCCGTCCTGGATACCTTCCGGGATTTCGTTGCCCTGGGCATCGAGGACCGCCGGGTTGGTCATCAGGTGACCCACGTTGCGTACGAACAACAGCGAACGACCGTGCAGGGTGACGCTGCCACCGTTAGGCGCAGCGTACTCGCGGTCTGGGTTCATGGTACGGGTGAAGGTCTTGCCACCCTTGTTCACGCTTTCGGCCAGGTCGCCTTTCATCAGGCCCAGCCAGTTGCGGTAGACGATGACCTTGTCATCGGCGTCTACAGCCGCAACCGAGTCTTCGCAGTCCATGATGGTGGTCAGTGCCGATTCCATCAGGATGTCTTTGACGCCGGCGGCATCGGTGCTGCCGACCGGGGTGCTGGCATCGACCTGGATTTCGAAGTGCAGGCCGTTGTGCTTGAGCAGCACGGCGGTCGGTGCGGCGGCGTCACCGACGAAGCCGATCAGTTGTGCGTCATCACGCAGGCCGCTGTTGCTGCCACCCTTGAGGGCGACCACCAGCTTGCCGCCCTGGATGCTGTAGGCGGTGGAGTCGACATGCGAGCCCGCAGCCAGTGGCGCGGCTTCGTCGAGGAAGGCGCGGGCGAAGGCGATGACCTTGTCGCCACGCGCTTTGTTGTAACCCTGGCCTTTCTCGGCGCCGCCTTCATCGCTGATGGCATCGGTGCCATACAGGGCGTCGTAGAGCGAGCCCCAGCGGGCGTTGGCGGCGTTCAGGGCGAAACGAGCGTTCATCACCGGCACGACCAGCTGCGGGCCGGCCATGCGGGCGATTTCTTCGTCCACGTTTTGTGTGGTGGCCTGGAAATCGTCGGCTTGTGGCAGCAGATAGCCGATTTCCTGGAGGAAGCTTTTGTAGGCTACGGCGTCATGGGCCTGGCCTTTGCGTGCCTGGTGCCAGGCGTCGATCTTGGCTTGCAGCTCGTCGCGCTTGGCGAGCAGGGCTTTGTTCTTTGGAGCGAGGTCATTGATGATCTTCTCTGCACCTGCCCAGAACTGCTCGGCGACGATGCCGGTCCCTGGGATGGCTTCGTTGTTCACGAAGTCGTACAGGACCTTGGCGACCTGAAGGCCACCGACTTGAACGTATCCAGTCATTGCTTGCCTCACTCTGCTCAGCTATTTCGCTCTTCTGTATTAAGCCTGTAGCGCTTCTCTAAACACGGCACCAGTGCGTGCCCTGGGTGAATGAACCCTAGGGCGGCTGGGTGCGGCCTGCCAGACGGGCTGGCGGGCAGTGTGCGTATTTTCACAGGCGCCTTGGCAGACATCCAAACGACGTTTTGTAGTCCGCGCCACGGGATACTACATGAAGCAGTAGGCGGGGCAAAATCAGACTAAAAGCGTCGTTGTGCGACCCGTTGGTCGCGTATGGTCACGCTGGGAGTGGGTATGTTCGCAAAAAACAGGTGGATTGTTCCAGATAAATCTTGAAACAGTACACGATTCGTTATGTCGATTGCCCTGCGGCAGGTTGCCGCGCCTTGCCTATACTCAATCGATCCCCCGGTTTATCGCCGCCCAGCGCGGTTCGACGCAGAGGAAGGGCTTGTGGATCATCTTGTACTCACTGTGATTGCCCCTGACAAGGCCGGCCAGGTCGAACGCATTGCCCAATGCATCGCCGACCACAGCGGCAACTGGCTGGAAAGCCGCATGTCACGCATGGCCGGGCAGTTTGCCGGCATCTTGCGGGTGGCGGTGCCGGCAGAAAATTACACAGAGCTGGTGGCGTCGTTGCAGGGCTTGGCGCGGTATGACATTCGCGTGTTGATTGCCGAGAGCGGCATCGAGCCCTCGTGCACCTGGAAGCCGATCGCCATGGAGCTGGTGGGCAATGACCGGCCGGGGATCGTGCGTGATATCACCCGGCTGCTGGCCGAGCTTGGGGTGAACCTGGAGCGCTTTACCACCGAAGTGCGGCCTGCACCGATGAGCAGCGAGCCGCTGTTTCATGCCAATGCGCTGTTGGCGCTGCCGTTGACGTTGTCGCTGGATGAGCTGCGGCAGCGGTTGGAGAGCTTGGCGGATGATTTGATGGTGGAGTTGGAGTTGCGGGCGGAGGATTGAACTGGAAATGCCGGGGCCGCTTCGCGCCCCATCGCAGGCAAGCCAGCTCCTACAGGTACCACGCAACCTCTGTAGGAGCAGCCTTGTGCTGCGAATGGGCCGCGAAGCGGACCCCAGGGTTATCCCCCACTTCACAGGTACGGCCCTGTGGATAACCTGGGGGCGTACCTCTCCAGCCCAGGTAACATGCGCCTTGCAAGGTTTTGATCAAAAAACACCCAAATATCAGCGGCTTGTGCACAAAGCACGGGGACGAGGGTGTGGATAACCTCTGGAGATGTCTCTGCAAGCCACGGCTGGCGTACCTTGCAGAGTTTTGATCATTTTTTGATCAGGCGCGTTTGCGTAAATTCAACCAGGCATCGACGCTATAAATCGCCAAACCCGCCCAGATGAACATGAACGCCACCAGCGTGCTCGACGACAAATGCTCGTCAAACAGCAACACTGCCTGCAGCAATACCAGCGTCGGCGCCAGGTACTGCAGGAAGCCCAAGGTGGTATACGGCAAGTGGCGTGCGGCGGCGTTGAAGCACACCAGCGGTACCAGGGTCACTGGCCCTGCCGCCATCAACCACAACGCTTCACTGCTGGTGTAGAACGCGCCCTGTGCGCTCAGGGCAGCGGGGTGCAGCAACATCCAGCCAAGGGCCAGCGGCACCAACATCCAGGTTTCCACCACCAGGCCCGGCAGCGCTGCCACCGGCGCCTGTTTGCGGATCAACCCATAAAAGCCGAAGCTCAGCGCCAGCACCAGCGACACCCAGGGCAGGCTGCCCACTTGCCACACCTGCTGGGCCACCCCCACGGCCGCCATGGCCACCGCCAGCCATTGCAGGCGGCGCAGGCGCTCGCCGAGGATGAGCATGCCCAGCAACACGTTGATCAGCGGGTTGATGTAGTAGCCCAGGCTGGCTTCGAGCATGCGGCCGTTGTTCACCGACCACACATACGTCAGCCAGTTACCCGCGATCAGCGCGCCGCTCAGGGCGAGGATGGCCAGCCTGCGCGGGTTGTCGCGCAGTTCGCGCCACCAGCCTGGGTGCTTCCATACCAGTAGCAGCAGCGAACCGAACAACGCTGACCAGAGCACCCGGTGGACGATGATCTCCACGGCGGGGACGCTTTGGATTGCCTTGAAGTACAGGGGGAACAGGCCCCAAATGATGTAGGCGCTGAGGCCTAGGATGTACCCGCGTTGCGGGTTTGCGGCGTGCATGCAGAATCCTTGCTTAGGTAGCTAAATAAAGCGACGCCTATTGTAGACAGAGGTCAGCACACATCTAGAACAATTTCAGTGGTTGTTCATCAAGGGCCGCCATCTGCTCGCGCAGTGCGAGAATCTGGTCGCCCCAGTAGCGCGGTTGGCCAAACCAAGGGAAGCTGCGTGGGAATGCCGGGTCGTCCCAGCGACGGGCCAGCCAGGCGCTGTGGTGCAGCTGGCGCAAAGCTCGCAAGGGCTCGATCAGGGGCAACTCGCGTGGGTCGAAGTCGTGGAACTCGTTGTAGCCGTCGATCAGCTCTGCCAGTTGGCCGAGGCGTTCCTCGCGGCTGCCGGCGAGCATCATCCACAGGTCTTGCACCGCTGGGCCCATGCGGCAGTCGTCGAGGTCGACGACGTGATAGACCTCGTCGCGATGCATCAGGTTGCCGGGGTGCAGGTCGCCGTGCAGGCGCATCACTTTGTGCGGGGTGCGCGCGTAGATGTCCTCGACCCGTTTCAGCAGGTCGCGGGCGACCGACTCGAAAGCAGGTAGCAATTCCCGCGGTACGAAGTTGCCCTCGAGCAGGGTTTGCAGTGACGCGTGGCCAAAGTTGTCCACAGCCAATGCTTCGCGGTGCTCAAACGGGCGTGTCGCGGCTACGGCGTGCAGGCGGCCGAGCAACTGGCCGAGGCGATACAGCTGGTCGAGGTTGCCGGGCTCCGGGGCATGGCCGCCGCGGCGGGGGAACAGGGTGAAGCGAAAACCCTGGTGCTCGAACAGCGTGCGGCCGTCATGTTGCAGAGGCGCGACCACCGGCACTTCACAATCGGCAAGCTCAGCGGTGAAGCGGTGCTCTTCGAGAATGGCCTCATCGCTCCAGCGGCCTGGGCGGTAGAACTTGGCGATCAGCGGCTGCGAGTCTTCGATGCCCACCTGATAGACGCGGTTCTCGTAGCTGTTCAGGGCCAGGATCCGGGCGTCGCTGAGAAAGCCAATGCTTTCCACGGCGTCCAGGACCAGGTCGGGGGTGAGGGTGTCGAAGGGGTGGGACATGAAAGCTCCGCAGGGGGAATGGGGCATAGCGCCCGCATTGTAATGACGCTCTGAGCGTCCAGCCTCCCTCAATCGGTTCGCAGGCGCAAGCAATCAAGCGCCGCCCACTTACCGAGTACCTAGCATTTCTGCCAGTACCCACAAAAAGGATGCTGGTTTACCGTCCTGCTCATCGCTCTCGCATATCGGCAGTCGCGCACGAACGGTTCAGAGATCCCGGATTCGCTTGGTCATATTGGCCGCTGGCGCACCGGGGCGGTTGTCACCTGCGCCTGTGCGCGGGGTGGCTTCGACAAGGAGACGATTCATGCGCCGTCTTGCTGCGTTCGGTCTTGCTGCACTGCTGATAAGCCTGGTGGGATACATGAGCCTCGCACCTTCGCAGGAGCGCTCGAAAACACGACAGGCAACGCCTGAACAGTGCCAAGCGCCTGCCTATGAAAAGCCCGCCGCTGGAGAAACCCCCTACAGCCAGGACAGTTTGGTGACCAATGTTGGCAGGGCCTTCCAATGCAAAAACGACAGAGAAGGCACTGTCGGTGCCTGGCAGTGGTGTAATCAGCCACCTTACTCCCCGGGTGAGGCATTCAACGGTAGCGAGCTCTGGCGCGATGCGTGGAACGACCTCGGTGCTTGTAATGCTCAGCCCCAGACCAACACACTGGAACTGTCATTCAGCACAGTGACGGGCAAGGTACCGTTCACGGCATCGACGAAAGGGGTCGGGCTGGGAGGGCGGCGCAACCTCGAGGTCACTGGCGTGCTGCGCTGCAAAAAAGAGACGATTCCGTTCACCGGGCGTTCCGATGAAGTGCTGACTTTGCCTGACCTTCCTGCCTGCAAGTACGACCTGATCATGAACGAAGCGCAGGGTTACCTGCCGCTGACCACGCCTACCCAGGTCGAATTCAAACCTGACACGCCAGAGAAGATCAGCTTCGAGGTCAAGTTTCGCCAGCCACTGGACCTGAGCCGGCTGGTGACGCTGCCAGGTGTGAAGGTGGAGCTGTTCGCCAGCGGCCTGTATCAACCGCGGCAGATGGCGATGGGCAATCGGGTGCTCTACGTCGGCTCCAGTGCCATCCCCGTCTACACCTATGAAGCGCGCACAGCAGGGTTCATCTATGCGATCCCGCTGGACGAGGCCGGTAAGCCAACAGGGGTGTATTTGCTGGCCTCAGGGCTGGAAGAGCCGCATGGCGTGGTGTACCGCGATGGCGACCTGTATTTCTCGACCTCCGGCAAGTTGTATCGGGTGCGCAATGTCGATGAGCACTATCGTGATGCTAAGCCTGAGGTGGTGATGAACTTCCCTGCCGACGAAGCCGATTTCCCGCTGGGGCGGCCTGGTCAGCGTATCTGGCACCAAAAGCATCCTTTGCACTTCAACCCGATCGATCCATCGGACAAGGGCCTCTATACCGCCGTCGGTATCCCCTGCAATACCTGCATCATTCCGCCAGATGGGCGTTACGGCACTGTCCTGCGCTATGACATCGAAAACGGCACCTCCCGGGTGCTGGCCAAGGGCGTGCGCAACGCGGTCGGCTTCACCTGGCACCCGGACGGCAAAATCTGGTTCACCGATAACAACCGGCAGGGCTACCTGAACTCCGACGAAGTCAACCTGATCAGCCAGGAAGGGCAGCATTTCGGCGTGCCGTATTTCTACGGCCGCGATGTGCCTGGGTTTACCCAGGAGGAATACCAGGAGCCAGGCTCCATCGTGCCGCCATTGGCCGATGGGGCGATCGTTTCGGACAAGCCATTGCACCTGCTCAAGCCTGAAGATTATGAGGCGCCCGCCTATGAACTGGGCAGCAACACCGCGCCGCTGGGCATCGAGTTCTGGGAAGGGTTCTACAACGATGGCGACAATCTGCAGCGCCTGCTGGTGGCCGTGCATGGGACGGGGACCAAAGCCAGCCCAGGCATGGAACTGCGCATGCTCACGGTCAAGGACGGACGTGAGGTTATCAACCAGATCCCGCTGGTAACGGGATGGGGCGGCTCGACGGAGCACTTCAATGTGTATTGCCTGGACGACTCATGCCTGGGCCGCCCAGCCGACATGTTGCCGTTGAGCGACAACTCGCTGTTGGTGTCTGACGACTTGGCCGGGGTGATCTATCGCATCACCTTCGACATGGGGCAAGTGGTGGGCAAGAGCCTGCTCAAACTGCAACCCACTGCGGCGCCAATCCCCGAGGTTCGGCCACTGATGATCAGTGGCACGCTCAAGGACAGCGATGGACGCAACCGGCGTTTCGATGTCGCCTGGGGTGAGTCGCCACTGAGCATCAAGGGCCTGGCTGCCGGCACGTATACGGTCACGCTGGACAACGTCGGTGAGCTGATACCCAGCCAGCGCCATCAACAGGTGACGCTGAGCGACTCGCCGGACGCGCAGGTAGTGCAACTCGCCTACATCGAACGGCCACCGTTCCAACCCGTCAAGGCCACCGTGGTTGCACCGGACAAGCCTGCATTCAGTGGCGAGGCGCCGGCGCAGTGGGAAGTCACCCTGATCAGCGACGGCGAGGCGCAGGTTATCAAGGTGCCATGGGGCAGCTCCCAGGACGTGCTGCTGCCAGTCGGCGAGCACAAATTCAACTTCCCGTACTACCAGGGCGAACTGCCAGAGCCGACCCAACAGGTCGTGAACATCGATGAAGAAAGCCGGGATGCGGTGAAAGTGCAGATGCGCTACCAGCACGTCGCCGAACTCGGCAAGCAGGTCGTGGCGACCGCCTGTGCGAAGTGCCACACCGTGCAGTACTTCCAGGACGCCAACAAGGCCATCAACTGGAGCCTGGCGGGCAAGGAATCCCTGGTACAGCAGATTCTTGGCATGAGCGTGAGCGGGCATTGCGATGCGTCTTGCTCGGGGCAGATTGCCGACTACTTCTACGACGAGTTGTGGGCCGGCTATCTGGACCCTGGGCAAGCATTCGGCAAGCGGCAACTGCGCTTGCTGACCCGTGACGAGTATGTGAACAGCGTGCACGACCTGTTTGCCGTGCACGTGCAGGCTGATACGTTGCCGGCCGACAAGTTTGATAAAGAATTCAAGTATGTCGGGGAGGCAGATCTGGGGATGATCAACGCCGAAGACCTGAAGACGCTGTATGACGTGGCGTGGAATGTGGCAGGCAAGGTCGACCCGCAATGGCTGGCTAAACAGAGCGTCGAAAGCCTCGGCCATCGCGTCTTCCGACGGCCACTGAGCCCGGAAGAGCTCGGCAGGTATGCAGCCGTGAAGGCTGACCATGATGATGCCTCGCTGGTCGCCGCACTGCTGTTGTCACCTCACTTCCTGTATCGCTCTGAATTGGGCGTAACAGATGGCCGGACATCCGGCACCTATCAGTTGACCGCCAACGAACGAGCGACAGCGCTTTCTTACGCAATGCTGGGTACTACGCCGAGTGAAGAACTCATGCGCATGGCCGAACAAGGTCAGCTCGAGACGCCCGAGCAGATGGGTACGCTGGCTCAGCAGATGCTGATGAGTGAGCAGGGCATCGCACAGTTCAACCGCTTCATCAGCTACTACATCAAGACCAGCCGCGACATCCAGGAAAAGCCCGGGCTGGAGCCTGGGGTCATCCAGAGCATGCGGCAGGAGCAGGCACGTCTGGTGGGTGAGGTGCTCAAGAGCGGCGGGGCATTCAATGCACTGTTCAACCCTGGGTATACCTTCCTCAATCAAAGGTTGGCAGAACAGTACGGGATTGCCGGAGTGACCGGCGACGACATGCGTAAGGTCACGGTCGATGAGCGAAGGGGGGGGCTGTTGCACCTGGGCGCTACCCAGGCGGCCACCTCTGACTACCAGGCTACCTCTCTGGTCAAGCGCGGCATCATGATTCGTGAGCAGCTGCTGTGCCGGGCGTTCGGTGCGCCGGTCGATGCCGACCCGCAAGAGCCGCAGTATCCGCCAAGGGCGATCACAACCCGCGAACGTTGGGACCTGGTCAACGGTGAGCAAGCCTCGGAGGGACGTTGCTGGCAGTGCCACAAGTACATGAACGACACCGGTTCCAGCATGGAAAACTACGATGCGTCCGGGCGCTACCGGGAAACTGAGCCGGCTTACAACCATGCGCAGTTCCCGGTGCAGTTGAAGGTTGACGCCTCGGGGCCGTTCATCAGCAACACGGGCCTGGAGAATTGGGCGAATGTCCACAATGTGCGCGATATCGCTCGGCTGCTGCCCACTAACCTGACGGCGCAAACCTGCATGGCCGACAGCTATTTCCGCTTCATGTTCGGCAACAAAGTTTCTGCAGGGTCGGTTGGCACGTTGAAGTCTGCCGCCGAATCGCTCAAGACCAACGGTTCGTTGATCCAGATGATTCGCGAGCTGGCTACCTCACCTGTGTTCCTCAAGCGCCAAGAGGAGAATTGACATGGATATCCTGAAGAGCCGCCGGCGTTTCCTGATGCAATTGGCTGCGGCGGGTACGCTGTTGCCGCTTAGCAGCAGTGGGTTTGCTCAATTTCTGCTGCAGGGGGAGCGGCAGGTGCCCCGTCTGAAAGTGGCGTTCTTCATCGTGCCGGACGGCTTGGCAGTTGACTCGTACAACGGCGGCTACGGTGACGGCCTGTGGTTTCCACGTGCGGTAAGTGATGACACCACGAACTTCGAGCTAAACGCAGTCAGTCAGGAGTTGGCTGCTTATCGCGACCAGTCACTGTACTTGCAGGGCATCATCGTAGCCTCGGGTCAGGGCGGTCATGGTGCCTGGAACTACGCATTGCGTGATAACAAGGGGCAAATGAGTTCCATAGACAAGATTCTGGGAGATGCGATGCCTGGAGCTCAGCCAATCCATCGCAGCCTGTTTGCTGGCCCGCATGCGGGTATCGACGACACGCCCTGGTATGTGTCGTGGGATGAGAGCAGGATCAGGACACCCCAGCAGAACCCCGTGCGTCTTTACGAGTCGGTATTTGGCGCGACTTCCCGCGAGGTGCGCAATCGTCAAACTCGCAATGCCCATGTTCTCGACCTGATCCGCGCCGATATCGCAGAACTCAGAGGGCGTTTGGGTGGTGCGCAGCGGGAAAAACTGGTCACCCACCTGGATGCTCTTGAACAGCTTGCCAAAGATTTGGAGGAGGCGGTGCCATCGGTATGCGAGCCTCTATCGTTGGAAGATCACCCAATCAAGTCAGCGCAGTACCGCAATCAAGTGCAGGCCGGCCATCACAAGGTTGTGGCCGCAGCATTGAGCTGCGGCGTGACCCGAGTGGCCACCGTGCAGGTCGGGCGCTCGGCTGAGTCGCTGAACATTCTTGATGTGAGTGCCAGCACCAACCCCCATGACTGTGCCCACCGCTACGCCGGCGAGGAAGTTTGGAGAGGCTCCAGGCAGTGGTACACGCGGCAGGTGAAACTATTCATGGATGAACTGGCTCGCTACAGCGATCCTGATGTGCCAGGCGACAATCTGCTCAAACACACCTTGGTGGTCTTCACCAGCGAAATGGCCGACGGCGCGCCAGAGCACATGATGAACATGCCTATGGTACTCATGGGTGGTGCCAGTGGCCTTCTGCGCAATGGCAGCGGAAATGGCCGCTATTTCAGTATCAAGAGCCAGTGGGATCGGGAATTGTACTCGGATGCAAAACTCAGGTTTGTCGACATGCAGCGCATCTGGTCGACGATTGCGCTGGCCGCTGGCACCTCGGTTCCTTATGCCGGCAACGTGTCGCCGGTGACTGGCATCTTCACCAACGTAACCTGACCTAGACCGGCACCCCCAGCAGGACGAAGGAGGGGTGAAACTGCACCCTGGCCTCGTCACCCGCCTTCAGGCCCTGCTGGGCCAGCCACGCTGTTTCGACGAGTGCACACAGCGTCTGGCCATTGCCCAGTGCCATGCGCAATTCACTGCTGCCCCCTTCCTCAGCCAGGACTTCCTCGATACAAGCCGTCAGGCAATTACTGCCTGGCTCCGGCTCATCATCAGCCCCCAGCAGTTGAACCCATCCGGCCTTGAGCAACGCCACTACCATGGTGCCCAAGCTCAGCTCCAAACGCTCGGTACTGCCGCGGGTGATCAAGGCTTCTATCTCCAGCCCGCCGCCCAGTGCCAGGCTGACGCGGTCATGGCGCCCCTCCCTGCGCAATGCGCTGACCTGGCCTTGCAGCTGGTTGCGGGCGCTGGTGCGCAACATCAAACGCCCGAGCAGGTCGAGGTCGCTGGAGTCTTCGGCCGCTTCCAGGATCTGTGCCTGCAAGGCCTGCAAACGCTGGTACAGCCGCAGCACCCGCTCGCCTTCGGCCGACAGGCGTGCGCCACCGCCGCCACGCCCGCCGGTGCTGCGCTCGACCAGCGGCTGGCTGGCCAGGTTGTTGAGCTCATCAATGGCGTCCCAGGCGGCTTTGTAGCTGATGCCGGCAGCCTTGGCGGCGCGGGTGATCGAGCCTTGCTCGGCGATGTGCTGGAGCAAGGCAATGCGTTGCGGGCGGCGGGCGAAGTGCTGGGTGAGGAGAGCGGGCAGGGACATGATGGCGCCTATCTGAGACTGACCCGTCAAGCTTGCCCCGGTTTTGCCGTGCGTGCCAGGCAATACACATCGACCCGTCGCGCACCGGCCTCTCGCAGCAGTGTGGCAATGGCCTGTGCGGTGGCCCCGGTGGTCAGCACGTCATCAACCACGGCCACATGCAGGCCCTTGAATGCGCCCGCTTCAATCAGGGCAAAGGCCCGCTGCAGATTACGCCGACGCGCCTTGGCATCCAGGCTTTGCTGCGCGGGTGTGTCGCGTGTGCGCTGCAGCAAGCGCTCGTTGAAGCTGATTGCCAGGCGCTTCGACAGCCAGCGCGCCAACATGCCGGCCTGGTTGAAACCGCGCTCGCGCTGTCGACGCCTGGCCAGTGGTACGGGTAACAGCAGGTCAGGCCTGGCCAAGCCTTCCGCGTAGCGATGCTGCAGGTCATGGCTCAACATTTCGGCCATCAAAAGCCCCAGCGGCCATTGGCGGTTGTGCTTGAAACGGCTGATCAGCGTATCCGCAGGGAAGCCGTAATGCCAAAGCGCGACGACCTGATCGAAGGCCGGTGCGCGGCGGCTGCACTGGGCACAGGTAAGCTCGGCCATTGGTAGCGGCAGCGCACAGCGCAGGCAGTATTCACTTAACCACGGCAGCTCCTGCTCGCATGCGACGCATAAAGGGTAGGGCTGTTCGGCAGTTTCATCGCACAGCAAACAGCTATGGTTAATAATCGTACAATTGTAAACCAGTGCTTTTATCCAAGGTTGACAGTTCATAGGCCTTCCATGACTATGCGAGCTATCCGTGATGCGCTGGCGGGCTTTCCTGTCCCGGCGCCAGTTACAGCCTAAACAAGGAAACGCCGATGAGCGCCAGCACAACTGCAACAACACGTCACGACTGGACCTTGGCCGAGGTCAAGGCGCTGTTCCAGCAACCGTTCAATGACCTGCTGTTCCAGGCGCAGACCGTGCACCGTGCGCACTTCGACCCGAACCGCGTTCAGGTTTCGACCCTGCTGTCGATCAAGACCGGCGCCTGCCCAGAAGATTGCAAATATTGTCCGCAGTCCGGCCACTACAACACCGGGCTGGAAAAACAGAAGCTGATGGAAGTGCAGAAGGTGCTGGAAGAAGCCGCCCGCGCCAAAGCCATCGGCTCGACCCGCTTCTGCATGGGCGCGGCGTGGAAGCACCCGTCGGCCAAGGACATGCCCTACGTGCTGGAGATGGTCAAAGGGGTGAAGGCCATGGGCCTGGAAACCTGCATGACCCTCGGCAAGCTCGACCAGGACCAGACCCAGGCCCTGGCCCAGGCCGGCCTCGACTACTACAACCACAACCTCGACACCTCGCCGGAGTTCTACGGCAGCATCATCACCACCCGCACCTACAGCGAGCGCCTGCAGACCCTGGCCTATGTGCGCGATGCTGGGATGAAGATCTGCTCTGGCGGCATCCTGGGCATGGGCGAGTCGCTGGACGACCGCGCCGGCCTGCTGATCCAGTTGGCCAACCTGCCGGAGCACCCAGAGTCGGTGCCGATCAACATGCTGGTCAAGGTCGCCGGCACGCCGCTGGCCGAGGAAGAAGATGTCGACCCGTTCGATTTCATCCGCATGCTGGCGGTGGCCCGCCTGCTGATGCCCAAGTCCCATGTGCGCCTGTCGGCTGGCCGCGAGCAGATGAACGAACAGATGCAGGCCCTGGCCTTCATGGCTGGCGCCAACTCGATCTTCTATGGCGAAAAACTGCTGACCACCGCCAACCCGCAGGCTGATAAAGACATGCAGCTGTTCGCCCGCCTCGGCATCAAGCCTGAGGCCCGCGAAGAGCATGCCGATGAAGTGCACCAGGCGGCCATCGAGCAGGCGCTGGTCGAACAGCGCAGCAGCGAGATGTTCTACAACGCAGCATCGGCCTGAGATGGCCTTTGACCTGGCGGCGCGCCTGGCCGAACGGCGCGCCGCAGACCTGTATCGGCAACGGCCCCTGCTGGAGAGCCCGCAAGGGCCTGAGGTGGTGGTCGATGGCCAGCCGCTGTTGGCATTTTGCAGCAATGATTACCTGGGCCTGGCCAACCACCCCGAGGTGATCGCTGCGTGGCAGGCGGGCGCTGAGCGGTGGGGTGTCGGTGGCGGCGCGTCGCACCTGGTGGTTGGCCACAGCACGCCGCACCACCAGGTCGAGGAGGCCCTGGCAGAACTCACTGGGCGCCCGCGCGCGCTGTTGTTCTCCACCGGCTACATGGCCAACCTGGGTGCAATCACCGCGCTGGTGGGGCAGGGTGACACGGTGTTGCAGGACCGCCTTAACCACGCGTCCTTGCTCGACGGCGGGCTGCTCAGCGGCGCCCGTTTCAACCGCTATCTACACAACGACCCGGCCAGCCTGGCGAGCCGCCTGGACAAGGCCGTCGGCAATACCCTGGTGGTAACCGACGGGGTGTTCAGCATGGATGGCGACCTTGCCGATTTGCCGGCGTTGGCCAAGGTTGCCCGCGGCCGTGGCGCCTGGCTGATGGTCGATGATGCCCATGGCCTGGGCACGTTGGGTGCGCAAGGTGGCGGTATCGTTGAGCACTTCGGCCTGGGCCTCGATGATGTGCCTGTGCTGATCGGCACGCTGGGCAAGGCCTGCGGTACGGCGGGGGCCTTTGTCGCCGGCAGCGAAGCGTTGATCGAAGCGCTGGTGCAGTTTGCCCGGCCCTATATCTACACCACTAGCCAACCCCCGGCGCTGGCCTGCGCGACACTCAAGAGCCTGGAGCTGCTGCGCCGCGAAACCTGGCGCCGTGAGCACCTGGCTGCGTTGATTCGCCAGTTCCGCCTGGGTGCCGAACAGATCGGCCTGCAGCTGATGGACAGCCCGACGCCGATCCAGCCGATCCTGATTGGCGACAGCGCACAAGCGCTGCGCCTGTCGCAGATGTTGCGCGAACGTGGCTTGCTGGTGACGGCAATTCGCCCGCCCACCGTGCCTGCCGGCAGCGCACGCTTGCGGGTTACCTTGAGCGCCGCGCACAGCGAGGCGCAGGTGCAGCTATTGTTGAATGCATTGGCCGAGTGTTATCCACAGCTGGAGGCCGCCGATGCGTAACCGACTGATCCTTCTCCCCGGATGGGGCTTGGGTACTGCTGCGCTGGAGCCGTTGGCGGCCAGCCTGCGCGCCCAGGATGCCCGCCTGCAGGTCGAACTGATGCCCCTGCCGGAGCTGGCCGACGCCGACGTACAGGCGTGGGTCGACCACCTTGACCGCAAGTTGCCCAGTGATACCTGGCTGGGCGGTTGGTCGCTGGGCGGCATGCTCGCCAGCGAACTTGCGCGCAAGCGCGGCGACCACTGTTGCGGACTGCTGACCTTGGCCAGCAACCCCAGTTTCGTGGCGCGGCCAGACTGGCCCCACGGCATGGCCGAAGACACCTTCGGCACCTTCCTCGACGGTTGCCGCAGCCACACCCAGGTAACCCTCAAACGCTTCCGCACCCTGTGCAGCGACGGCGCCTTGCAGCCGCGCACCTTGCTGCGCCAGCTGGGCGTCGGGGTGCCCGACACCGACCCGCTGTACCTGGCCAGTGGCTTGCAGGTGCTGGCGCAACTGGATACCCGCGCTGCGCTGCAACACTACACCGGGCCGCAGTTGCACTTGTTTGCCGGCAGCGACGCACTGGTGCCGGCGGAAGCTGCCAAGGCCCTGAGCGAACTGTTGCCAGACGTGGAAGTGGGTCTGGTCGAAGAGAGTTCCCACGCCTTCCTGCTGGAATATCCACAGGAACTGGCGGCGGGTATCAAGAGTTTTCTGCATGAGAGTGGCGATGACTGACCTTTCCCGTCCGACCCTGCCCGGCGCGTTGCCGGACAAGCGCCAGGTGGCGGCCTCGTTTTCCCGCGCGGCGGCCAGCTACGACAGCGTCGCCGCGTTGCAGCGCGACGTCGGCCTGAACCTGCTGGGCCAGTTGCCAGAGGGCTTGGCACCGTCGCGCTGGCTGGACCTGGGCAGCGGCACCGGCCACTTCAGCCGGGTGCTGGCCGAGCGCTTCGCGCAGGCCAGTGGCGTGGCGGTGGATATCGCCGAAGGCATGCTGCGCCATGCCCGTAACGAACAGCGCGGCGCGCACTACCACGTGGCCGGCGATGCCGAGCGGTTGCCGCTGCGCGATGCCAGCGTCGATCTGGTGTTCTCCAGCCTGGCGGTGCAATGGTGCGGGCAGTTCGCCAGTGTGCTGGACGAGGCGCGCCGGGTGTTGCGCCCAGGCGGGGTGCTGGCCTTCAGCAGCCTGTGCGTCGGCACGCTCGATGAGCTGCGTGCCAGCTGGCAGGCCGTGGATGGCCTGGTGCATGTCAACCGTTTCCGCCGCTTTGACGATTACCAGCGCCTGTGCGCGGGCAGTGGCTTCGAGCAGGTAGCCCTGCAGCAGCGCGCGCACGTGCTGCACTACCCCGATGTACGCAGCCTGACCCACGAGCTGAAGGCGCTTGGTGCACACAATATCAATCCGGGCCGCCCCTCCGGCCTTACTGGCCGTGCCCGCATGCAGGGCTTGTTGCAGGCGTACGAGGCATTTCGCCAGCCTCAGGGGCTGCCCGCCACTTACCAAGTGGTCTATGGTGTGTTGCGCAAGCCACAGGCGTAAGGGGAGTCAGATGAGCCAGGCCTATTTCATTGCCGGTACCGATACCGATGTCGGCAAGACCACGATTGCTGCCGGCCTGCTGCATGCAGCGCGGTTGCAGGGCATGAGCACATTGGGCGCCAAGCCGGTGGCGTCGGGTTGCACGGTAACCGCAAAAGGGCTGCGCAACAGCGACGCACAGGCGCTGATTGATGAAAGCACGATCAAATTGCCGTACGAACAGGTCAACCCATTCGCCTTCGAGCCTGCGATCGCACCCCATGTCGCCGCACGCGAGGCCGGCGTCACGCTGGGTGTGCCCGAGCTGCTGGCGGCGATGCGTAACGTGCTGCAGCAAAACGCCGACTTCACCTTGATCGAAGGCGCCGGTGGCTGGCGTGTGCCGCTGTCGGGCCAGGCCAACCTGTCCGACCTGGCCATTGCCCTGCAACTGCCGGTGATCCTGGTGGTTGGGGTGCGCCTGGGCTGTATCAGCCATGCCTTGCTCAGCGCCGAAGCAATTGCCCGCGATGGGCTTCAACTGGCGGGCTGGGTGGCGAATATCATCGAACCGCGCACATCGCGATTGGAAGAGAACCTGGCCAGCCTCGCCGAGCGCTTGCCGGCGCCTTGCCTGGGGCGCGTACCCAAGTTGAAGCTGGCGAGTGCCGATATGGTGGCTGAGCATTTGCAGCTGGATTTGCTGGATTAACGGCCGCTGCCTATCGACTGGCATTGGGCCATTGACGATTTAAACGGGCCTTTTCTGCCATCTGCTGCTTTAATGAGGCCTGTTCGTCATCCAGCGTCAATGGAGTCCTGACATGGAAATCACCGGCAGCTCCGCCTATTACGCGGGCCTCAGCGCAATCCAAAGCGGCCAGAACCGCGTCGATCAAGCCGCCAGCCAGATCGCCAACAATACCGCCGAACGCACCGCCACCAGCCAGTCGAGCGACTTCCAGGCTGAGCGTCTGCGCGCTGTTGATCGCAGCCAGCAGATGGATTTGGCCACCAGTACCGTGCAACTGGCACTGGGCAAACATGAAGTGGAGCTTGGCGCGAAAGTCGTCAAGGCATCCGACGAAATGCTCGGCCGGATCATCGACACCTACGCCTGATCCCTGGCGGCACTCAACTTAGCGACTCTTCCTTTGTGGGCGCGGGCTTCCCTTGCGCCTCATTGCGCCCCTGCGCGCCCTCTGCAGGAGCAGCCTTGTGCTGCGAAGAGGCCGCTAAACACCCTGGGATGTTCGTTTTTATCGCTGGCCTCTTCGCAGCACAAGGCTGCTCCTACAAGGGGTTGTGTTGATTTCATGTGTGGGGTGGCGTAAACGCCATTTTTCGTGGCGTAAATGGCACTATCGTCCCTCCTTGACATCCGCTCGCGCTAAACGTAAGTTTCAAACAACTGTTTGATCGACGGCCGCCAAGCCTTGCCGGCAGTTCCGATCACCCCCGAACTCATCACAGAGGTTCATCGCAATGCCTGACTACAAAGCCCCCTTGCGTGATATCCGTTTCGTTCGCGACGAACTGCTCGGCTACGAAGCGCATTATCAGAGCCTGCCGGGTTGCCAGGACGCCACGCCTGATATGGTCGACGCGATCCTCGAAGAAGGCGCGAAGTTCTGTGAGCAGGTACTGGCCCCGCTGAACCGCGTTGGCGATCAGGAAGGCTGCACCTGGAGCGAGTCGGGCGTGAAGACGCCGACCGGTTTCAAAGCGGCCTACGAGCAATTCGTCGAAGGTGGCTGGCCGAGCCTGGCCCACGACGTGGCCCACGGCGGCCAAGGCCTGCCAGAGTCGCTGGGCCTGGCCCTGAGCGAGATGGTCGGTGAGTCGAACTGGTCGTGGGGCATGTACCCGGGCCTGTCCCATGGCGCGATGAACACCATTTCCGAGCACGGCACCGAAGAGCAACAGCACACCTACCTGACCAAGCTGGTCAGCGGCGAGTGGACCGGCACCATGTGCCTGACCGAGCCGCACTGCGGTACCGATCTGGGCATGCTGCGTACCAAGGCCGAGCCACAGGCCGACGGGTCGTACAAAGTGTCCGGTACCAAGATCTTCATCTCCGCCGGTGAGCACGACATGGCCGATAACATCGTCCATATCGTCCTGGCCCGCCTGCCGGATGCACCGGCCGGCACCAAAGGCATCTCGCTGTTCATCGTGCCCAAGTTCCTGCCCAACGCCGAAGGCGCTATCGGTGAGCGCAACGCGGTGACCTGTGGCTCGATCGAGCACAAAATGGGCATCCACGGTAACGCCACCTGCGTGATGAACTTCGACGGCGCTACCGGCTACCTGATCGGCCCGGCCAACAAAGGCCTGAACTGCATGTTCACCTTCATGAACACTGCTCGCCTGGGCACCGCGCTGCAAGGCCTGGCCCACGCCGAAGTGGCGTTCCAGGGTGGCCTGAAATACGCCCGTGAGCGCCTGCAGATGCGTTCGCTGACCGGCCCTAAAGCCCCTGAAAAGGCGGCTGACCCGATCATCGTCCACCCGGACGTGCGCCGCATGCTGCTGACCATGAAGGCCTTCGCCGAAGGCAACCGCGCCATGGTCTACTTCACCGCCAAGCAGGTGGATATCGTCAAGTACAGCCAGGACGAGGAAGAGCGCAAAAAAGCCGACGCCCTGCTGGCCTTCATGACCCCGATCGCCAAGGCCTTCATGACCGAAGTCGGTTTCGAGGCCGCCAACCACGGCGTGCAGATCTACGGCGGCCATGGCTTCATCGCCGAGTGGGGCATGGAGCAGAACGTGCGCGACAGCCGTATCTCCATGCTGTACGAAGGCACCACCGGTATCCAGGCGCTGGACCTGCTCGGCCGTAAAGTGCTGATGACCCAAGGCGAAGCCCTGAAGGGCTTTACCAAGATCGTGCACAAGTTCTGCCAGGCGCAGGAAGGCAACGAGGCGGTCAAAGAGTTCGTTGAGCCGTTGGCGGCCATCAACAAGGAATGGGGCGAGCTGACCATGAAAGTGGGTATGGCGGCCATGAAGGATCGCGAAGAAGTGGGTGCCGCTTCGGTCGATTACCTGATGTATTCCGGTTACGCCTGCCTGGCTTACTTCTGGGCCGACATCGCTCGTCTGGCTGCCGAGAAGCTGGCTGCCGGTACTGAAGAAGTGGCGTTCTACACCGCCAAGCTGCAGACCGCGCGCTTCTACTTCCAGCGCATCCTGCCGCGCACCCGTACCCATGTGGCGACCATGCTGTCGGGTGCTGGGAACCTGATGGCGATGGACGAAGAGCACTTCGGCCTCTCTTACTGATCCACCGCGTGCACAAAAACCCGCCTGCCCTCACCGGCAGGCGGGTTTTTTTATTCTGCAGCCAGATGCCTGTGTAGGAGCAGCCTTGTGCTGCGAAGAGGCCATAACGGCCACAGAAAATCGTTTGTCATACCGGCCTCTTCGCAGCACAAGGCTGCTCCTACAGAGGGGCGGCATCAGATCTGTATTCAACTGTTCACGCGCGCTGCCGATGAAATAAGGGCACAATGCCACTATTGATCTGCCGGGTTGGAGATTACCCTTGTTTCGTCTTGATGCTGTACGTGTAACCCACTTCCTGCCTTCGCTGTTTCTCTTGCTGGCAGGCCTTGCGGCGGCTTACGTAAGAGACCTCAGTGTCTTTTTCACATCGCTGTTCAATGTCTTGCCCACCTTGGTCCTGCTATTGGGCGGTGCTTACTGTGCTGTTTACCGACGCCAGCGTGAGCTGTTTCTGATGGTGACGGTGTACATCGCCTACTTCCTGCTCGACACCCAGACCGACTTCTACCGCGACAACGGCCACGTGCGTGCGGACGCCGCGGTCATCTTCCACTTGGTGTGCCTGCTGCTGCCGGCCCTGTTCGGGCTTTATGGCGCCTGGCAGGAGCGCACCCACCTGCTGCAGGACCTGGTCGCCCGCTTCGCAGTGTTGTTCGCCGTTGCCAGCGTTGCGGTGGCACTGGAACAAAGCTACCCCGATGCGCTACTGGCCTGGCTGGCGGAGATCCGCTGGCCGGCCTTGCACGGCCAGTGGATGAGCCTGATCCAGATGGTCTACCCGCTGTTCCTCGGCGTGTTCATCCTGCTGGTGGTGCAGTACCTGCGTGCGCCCAGGCCGTTGCATGCGGCGCAGGTCATTGGCCTGATTGGCCTGTTCTGGATGCTGCCGCAGACGTTCATCCTGCCGTTTACCCTGAACATCATGTGCAGCCAGGTGATGTTGATGATTGCCGCGGCCGTGGCGCACGAGGCCTATCAGATGGCCTTCCGCGACGAGCTGACGGGCTTGCCGGGGCGCCGTGCTTTGAACGAGCGTATGCAGCGGCTGGGGCGCAACTATGTGATCGCCATGACCGACGTCGACCACTTCAAGAAATTCAACGATACCCACGGTCACGATGTCGGCGACCAGGTGTTGCGCCTGGTTGCCAGCCGGTTGTCCAAGGTCACCGGTGGTGGCCGCGCCTACCGTTATGGTGGCGAGGAATTCGCCCTGGTCTTTGCGGGCAAGACGGCTGAAGAATGCGTGCCGCATGTGGAAGCTGTGCGCGGGGTGATTGCTAACTATGCGATGCAGCTGCGCGACCAGAACAGCCGACCGCAGGACGATTCGACAGGGCGTCAGCGCCGTGCTGGCAGCGGCGCGGGTACGGTGTCGGTGACCATCAGCATCGGTGTGGCCGAGCGCCAGGCCGATCATCGCAACCCGGAGGCGGTGCTCAAGTCTGCCGACCAGGCGCTGTACAGCGCCAAAGAGGCCGGGCGCAATTGTGTCATGGTGCATGGGCAACAATCGCAGCGTGGGGCGGTACGCATGGTGTGACCAAACAAGACTATACGGTCAGCTGATGACCCTATGTCTCGTAAAAGTTGTTCGGTTACACTGCCTGCAACCCAGTGTCGCGGTTCCCCGAGACCGCCCCGACCCTACTAGTGAGAGGTTGTCATGGCCGACTATAAAGCGCCCCTGCGCGACATGCGCTTCGTTTTGAATGAAGTCTTCAACGTGACCGAGCAATGGGCGCAGTTGCCCGCGCTGGCCGAAGTGGTGGATGCCGAGACCGCCCTCGCCGTGCTGGAAGAGGCGGGCAAGGTGACGGCCAGGACCATCGCCCCACTCAGCCGTGCCGCCGACGAAGAGGGTTGCCACTGGGACAACGGCGCGGTCAGCACGCCGGCCGGCTTCATCGAGGCCTACAACACCTACGCCGAAGGTGGCTGGGTGGGCGTTGGTGGCGATCCCTTGTTCGGCGGCATGGGCATGCCCAAGGTTATCTCGGCCCAGGTCGAGGAAATGGTCAACGCGTCGAGCCTGGCCTTCGGCCTGTACCCGATGCTGACTGCCGGTGCCTGCCTGTCGATCAATGCCCACGCCAGTGAAGCGCTCAAGCAACAGTACCTGCCCAACATGTACGCCGGCGTCTGGGCGGGCTCCATGTGCCTGACCGAGCCCCATGCCGGCACCGACCTGGGCATCATCCGCACCAAGGCCGAACCCCAGGCTGACGGCAGCTACAAGGTCAGTGGCACCAAGATCTTCATCACCGGTGGTGAGCACGACCTGACCGAGAACATCATCCACCTGGTGCTGGCCAAGCTGCCGGACGCGCCCGCCGGGCCGAAAGGCATTTCGTTGTTCCTGGTGCCCAAGTTCCTGGTCAATCCAGACGGCAGCCTGGGGGCGCGCAACCCGGCCACTTGCGGCTCGATCGAACACAAGATGGGTATTCAAGCCTCCGCCACTTGTGTGATGAACTTCGACGAAGCGGTCGGTTACCTGGTCGGTGAGCCCAACAAGGGCTTGGCGGCCATGTTCACCATGATGAACTACGAGCGCCTGGGCGTCGGCATTCAGGGCCTGGCATCGGCTGAGCGTTCCTACCAGAACGCCGTTGAGTACGCCCGTGACCGCCTGCAGAGCCGTGCCCCGACCGGCCCGCACGCCAAGGACAAGGTTGCCGACCCGATCATCGTCCACCCTGATGTGCGGCGCATGCTGCTAACCATGAAGGCCTTGATCGAAGGCGGGCGCGCCTTCTCGAGCTACGTGGCGCTGCAACTCGACAGTGCCAAGTACAGCGAAGACGCCACCACGCGCAAGCGCAGTGAAGAGCTGGTGGCCTTGTTGACGCCGGTGGCCAAGGCCTTCCTGACCGACCTGGGCCTGGAGTGCGCGGTGCACGGCCAGCAGGTGTTCGGTGGGCATGGCTACATTCGTGAGTGGGGCCAGGAGCAACTGGTGCGTGATGTGCGGATTACGCAGATCTACGAAGGCACCAACGGCATCCAGGCCCTTGACCTGATGGGGCGCAAGGTGGTTGCCAGTGGCGGCGCATACTACAAGCTCTTCTCGGACGAGATCCGCCGCTTCATCGCCGGTGCCGACAGCGTGCTGGACGAGTTCGCCAAGCCGCTGGGTGCTTACCTCGACCAGCTGGACGGGCTGACCGAGTGGGTGCTGGAGCAGGCCAAGGGTAACCCCAATGAAATTGGCGCGGCCTCGGTCGAGTACCTGCATGCCTTTGGTTATGTGGCGTATGGCTACATGTGGGCGCTGATGGCGCGTGCGGCGCAGGCGGGTGAGGGGGATGAGGCGTTCTACTCGGGCAAGCTGGGTACGGCGCGGTTCTACTTTGCACGGTTGCTGCCACGGGTGGATTCGCTGGTGGCGTCGGTGAAGGCGGGGAGCGAGTCGCTGTACCTGCTGGATGCTGAGCAGTTCTGATAGATCTTGGGGCCGCTTTGCGGCCCATCGCGACGCAAGGCCGCTCCCACAGGTATCAATCGCGCAATTTTGGATCGTTGTGCGGTCCCATGGCTGGGACTGAATCCCCTTTGTAAGCTTTCTCCTACACGACGTGGTGACTTTTCACCACTGTTCTCAGATTGGATCCACAGGTAATCTTTACCACATGGACGTTGTGCAGGAAGCGCAAAGGACAGATCAAGGAAGACGACGAAGGACCACCTGCCAGGATGGCGGGGCGATACGGATGTCACAGGGAAACAGTCTGGAAAACCCCGCTTCGGCGGGGTTTTCTTTGTGCGCGTTTTTTTGTCAGCCCAGCACATCCAAAGGCGAGCCTCCCAGCTGGCGCGCGTCTGTCTCTTCTTCCAGTAACGTACGCAGCAGCTCCACCGAGGCTTGCTGGCGCTGCGCATCGCGGAACACCAGCCCGACCTTGAGCGGCACCCGCGGCTCGCTCAATGGCTTCCACAGCAGCCCCTGGTCATCCTCAGCCGCGTCCTTGGCCCGCCCCGGCAAGATGGTAGCCAGCGCCGTATGGGCCAGGCTGTCGAGAATCCCCGCCATGTTGTTCATCTCTGCCTGCACCTGCGGCCGACGGCCCTGGCTGGCCAGTTGCGCCTGCCAAATCTGGCGAATCTGAAACTCTTCGCCCAGCATCAGCATGGGCAGTTCAGCGGCCTGGCGGATCGACACCTTCTTGAAGTCCTTCAAGGGATGGGTGTCGGGGATGACCAACTGCAGTTCATCTTCGTACAGCAACAGGCCATGCAGCCCTGGTTGGCGCGGTGGCAGGTAACTGATGCCGATGTCCAGGCTGCCATTGAGCAGGCGCCGTTCGATTTCCAGCCCCGACAGCTCGTAGATTTGCACCACAAGGTGCGGCTGGGCCTTGCGCAAGCGTTCGAGCAACTGCGGCACCAGGCTGGGCCGCACGGTCTGCAGCACGCCGATGGCCAGGGTACGCAAAGACTGGCCCTTGAAGTTGCGCATGGCCTCCTGGGCCCGTTGCAGGCCATCGAGCAGCGGCAGGGCATGGTTGTACAGCGTGTGGGCGGCCAAGGTCGGCAGCAGGCGCTTGTTGCTGCGCTCGAACAGGCTCAGGTCGAGGCTGTGCTCCAGTTGGCGGATTTGCTGGGAAAGCGCGGGTTGGGACAAAGACAGGCGCTCGGCGGCGCGGCCGACATGGCCTTCTTCGTACACCGCGACGAAATAACGCAGTTGGCGGAAATCCATAAGTAACACTTATCGAAAATGCTGGAAAAACGAAATGGTCGAAACCCGTCGTGGCGCCTAGTCTATCGCCGTATTCCAGTGGGTTACAGCGGTCATCGGGCCGGATTGTTACCCCGGATGAAAAACACTTTTGATAGGCAAGGCTGAATATCAAGTGCCGGCATCAAGACCGCACATTGGCCGCCCCTTACCGTGATTGGTTGGAGCCCTGATGAACCTGTTCAACCTGCGTCGCTCGGCTGCCGCCGCCGTCGCCGAGCCCGAGCGTGCGCCGGTGACCGTGGCGGATGCGCCGCAGTTGTCCCGTGAGCGCCTGATGCCGAGTACCGAACGTGCCCCGCAGGTTTTCGTGCGCGGCCAGGGCTCGTGGTTGTGGGACAGCGAAGGGCATGCCTTCCTCGACTTCACCCAGGGCGGCGCGGTGAACAGCCTCGGCCACAGCCCCAGCGTACTGGTCAAGGCGCTGGGCAATCAGGCCCAGGCGCTGATCAACCCGGGGTCGGGGTTTCACAGCCGCGGCCGGCTGGCGCTGGTCAACCGCCTGTGCCAGAGCACCGGCAGCGACCAGGCCTACCTGCTGAACAGCGGCGCCGAAGCGTGCGAAGGGGCGATCAAGCTGGCGCGCAAATGGGGCCAGCTGCACCGCAACGGCGCCTATCACATCATCACCGCCAGCCAGGCTTGCCACGGCCGCAGCCTGGGCGCGCTGTCAGCCTCCGACCCGCTGCCGTGCAATCGCTGCGAGCCTGGGCTGCCGGGCTTCAGCAAGGTGCCTTTCAATGACCTGGCGGCACTGCATGCGGAAGTGAACTCGCGCACCGTGGCGATCATGCTTGAGCCGATCCAGGGCGAGGCGGGGGTTATTCCCGCCACGCAGGCGTACCTCAAAGGCGTCGAAACGCTGTGCCGCGAGCTGGGCATCCTGCTGATTCTGGATGAAGTCCAGACCGGTATCGGCCGGTGTGGTGCGCTGCTCGCTGAGCAGACTTACGGGGTACGTGCCGACATCATCACCCTGGGCAAGGGCTTGGGCGGTGGGGTACCGCTGGCCGCCTTGCTGGCACGCGGCACCGCTTGCTGCGCCGAGCCGGGTGAGCTGGAAGGCAGCCACCATGGCAACGCGCTGATGAGCGCCGCAGGCCTGGCAGTGCTGGACACCGTGCTGGAGCCTGGCTTTTTCGAGCATGTGCAGGACAGCGGCCGCCACCTACGCGAAGGCCTGAGCCGCCTGGCTGGCCGTTATGGCCAGGGCGAGGTGCGTGGCCAGGGGCTGCTGTGGGCCCTGCAACTGCAGGAAGGCGTCGCCCAGGACCTGGTAACGGCCGCCCTGCATGAAGGCCTGCTGCTCAATGCTCCGCAGGCGGATGTGGTGCGTTTCTCGCCGGCGCTGACCGTGAGCAAGGGCAACATCGACGAAATGCTCCTGCGCCTGGCCCGCGCCTTTGCCCGCCTGCATGCACAGCAGCAAGCCCGCCGCGAAATGCCGGCGTAACCGAATTCAACGAACCGTCTGGCGTTCCTGCGCATCGCCCCTGGCCTGTTTCATTTGGCCCGGGGCGTTTTTTTTGAGGGGTACCCTGGCCCTGTGGAACCTCTATGACGCGCGGCTAGTCTCTGTTGTAACCCTTCAGGAGAGACTTGCATGGACTTCATTCGCATCATCATCGCCATCTTGCTGCCGCCGCTTGGGGTATTTCTGCAGGTGGGTTTTGCCGGGGCGTTCTGGCTGAATATTCTGCTGACGCTGTGTGGGTACATTCCGGGGATCGTGCATGCGGTGTATATCATCGCCAAGCGCTGAGAAACGCGGGGCCGCAGCGCGGCCCCCTTGGCTTTACTGGCCCAACACCCGGCAATAAAACGCCCATTCCTCTTCCAACGCATGCGCCAGGTTCTGTGCATTACGGAACCCGTGCCGTTCTCCCGCATAGAAGTGCCCCTCGGCTGCAATGCCATTTGCCTTCAGGGCGTCCAGCATCAGGCGCGTCTGCTCTGGCACCACCACCGCATCCAACTCACCCTGGAAGAAAATCACCGGCACCTTGATCTGCGCTGCATGCAGCAGGGGCGTGCGTGCGCGATAACGTTCGGCGTCCTGCAGCGGGTCGCCGATCAACCAGTCCAGGTAATCCCCTTCGAACTTGTGCGTGGCGCGGCCCAGTGCGACAGGGTCACTGACGCCATACAGGCTGGCGCCGGCCCGGAACACATCATGGAACGCCAGGGCACATAGCGTGGTGTAGCCGCCCGCGCTGCCGCCGCGAATGAAGGCCTTGCTCGGGTCGATCAGCCCCAGCCCCGCCAAGTGCGCAACCGCCGCGCAGGCATCCTCGACATCGCTCTCGCCCCAGCGCAGGTGCAGCGCCTGGCGATAGGCCCGGCCATAACCCGTGCTGCCGCGGTAATTGAGGTCGGCGACGGCGAAGCCGCGCTGGGTCCAATACTGGATGCGTGGGTCGAGCGCTGGGTAGCACGCCGAGGTCGGCCCGCCATGAATAAACACCACCAAGGGCGCGGGCGCTTTGGCGTTCATGGCCGGGTAGACGAAACCATGGGCGATACCGTTGCCGCTGGCGTAGCGCATGGCCTGCGGCTTGCTGATGCATTCGGCGGGCAGCACCTCGGCACCACCGGCCAGTACCCGCACCTCATGATTGCTCAGGTCGATGGCAATGACGGCGGGTGGGCTGACGGGCGAGGCGGCGATGGCATAGAGCTGCCCGGCATCCATCGCCAGGCTGCGAAAGCGGGTGTAGGCGCTGGCAAAACGCTCCACTTGCTGGTTTGCGGTTATCAGCCCTAGTTGCGCAAAGCCATCCTCGAACCAACTGGCTACATAGCGTTGCGGCCCCAGGGCGAGCCAGGTGCTGGTACCCAGTTGCCAGGGCGCGCCGGCATGGTCGGCGGGTTCGGCGGGCAGGGCCTGCCAGTGCCCGGCGATCTCCCCCCAGGGCTGCCAGAAGCCATTGCGGTCCGACAGGCAATACAAGCGGCCTTGCGCATCGAAACGCGGTTGTTGCAGGGATTCGTCCAAGCCCGCCACGCAACGCGCAGGCCCCCAGGCGCCGCTGCTGTCACGCTCGCGCAGCAGCAAGCGCGTCTGTGTCCAAGGTTGCGCCGGGCGGTCCCATTCGACCCAGGCCAAGCGCTGCCCGTCGCCGCTCAAGGTGGGTGACGCGTAGAAGTCGGCACCTTCAGCCAGCACCTCGCGGGCGCCTTCGCGCAGGGCAACCAGGCGATGTTCCACGGTTGGCCCATGGTGCTCCTCGACTGCCAGCACCTGGCCGTCATGCCAGTGCACATCGCCGTAGCGGCAGTCGTCTGCCTGGGTCAGCGGGCGCGGCACTTCGCCGTCCAGCCCTTGGGTATACACCTGTTGATCCGTTTCGTTGACGAAGACCAGCCCGTGACCGCCGACGCAGAAACTGCCGCCGCCGTATTCGTACACCCGGCTGCGCACACTGAAGCCATCCGGTGTCAGGCACTGGGCTTGGTACTGGTGCCAGTGCCAGATTCGGCAGGCGCCGTCGGCCGGGCGAAATTCGTTCCAGAACAGCCCGGCCGGGCTGACCTTGAGCTCGGCGAAGTCGGTGCCTGCAGCAACGGCCTGGGCTGCGCTGAATTCAGCCGCGAGCGATGACACGGGAGTTTCGTTCATTGCGGAAGGTCATCTCTTCAATCGCGAGTTGGGCGGTTTCTGCCTCCTCGCGGGCCTTGAGGATGATGCCGTGGTCAGCCGATTTTGCGCACACCGGGTCGGCGTTACTGGCATCGCCGGTGAGCATGAAGGCCTGGCAACGGCAACCGCCGAAGTCCTTTTCCTTCTCATCGCAGGAGCGGCAGGGCTCAGGCATCCATTGGTAACCGCGGAAACGGTTGAAGCCGAACGAGTCGTACCAGATATGCCGCAGGTCGTGGTCACGCACGTTGGGGAACTGCACCGGCAGTTGGCGGGCGCCGTGGCAGGGCAGGGCGGTGCCGTCCGGGGTGATGGTCAGGAATAGGCTGCCCCAGCCATTCATGCAGGCCTTGGGGCGCTCTTCGTAATAGTCCGGGGTGACGAAGATCAGCTTGCAGGGGTTGCCCTCGGCCTTGAGCTTGTCACGGTATTGGTTGGTGATGCGCTCGGCGCGCTCCAATTGCGCGCGGGTCGGCAGCAGGCCCAGGCGGTTGAGGTGCGCCCAGCCATAGAACTGGCAGGTGGCGAGCTCGACGAAGTCGGCTTCGAGGGCGATGCACAGCTCGATGATGCGGTCGATCTTGTCGATGTTGTGCCGATGGGTAACGAAGTTGAGCACCATCGGGTAGCCGTGGGCCTTCACGGCACGGGCCATCTCCAGCTTCTGCGCGAAGGCCTTTTTCGAGCCGGCCAGCAGGTTGTTCACCTGCTCGTCGCTGGCCTGGAAGCTGATCTGGATATGGTCCAGGCCGGCTTTTTTGAATTCGGCGATGCGGGCTTCGGTCAGGCCGATGCCGGAGGTGATCAGGTTGGTGTAGTAGCCTAGCCGACGGGCCTCACCGATCAGCTCGGCGAGGTCCTGGCGCACCAGCGGTTCGCCGCCGGAGAAGCCAATCTGCGCGGCGCCCATTTCTCGCGCTTCGGCCATCACCTTGAACCACTGCGCGGTGCTTAGTTCTTGGCCTTGGGCAGCGAAGTCCAGCGGGTTGGAGCAGTACGGGCATTGCAGCGGGCAACGGTAGGTGAGCTCGGCCAGCAGCCACAGCGGCAAGCCGACCTCGGGCGTGGCCGGCAACTCAGGCGAGGACGATCCAGTGTTCGCCACGGGCCACCTCCATGAACTGCTCGATGTCGTCGGCAACTTCCGGCACATCGGGGAACTGCCGTGCAAGTTCGGCAATGATTGCCGCGACGTCGCGCTGGCCATCGATCAGGCCGCCGATCAGCGCAGCGCTTTCGTTGAGCTTGATCATGCCCTCGGGGTACAGCAACACATGGCCTTTCTGTGCCGGCTCGTACTGGAAGCGGTAGCCGGGGCGCCAGTTGGGCACTTGCTTGCGATCGAAAGTCATAGGGCGATCCCCTTGTGCCAGACCCGTTCCTGGGTGACCGAATGATAAGGCGGGCGGTTCAGCTCGTAGGCCATGCTCATGGCATCGAGCATGCTCCAAAGAATATCCAGCTTGAACTGCAGGATCTCCAGCATACGCTCCTGGCCCGCACGGGTGGTGTAGTGCTGCAAGGTGATTGCCAGGCCGTGCTCGACATCACGCCGCGCCTGGCCCAGGCGCGTGCGGAAGTATTCGTAGCCGGCGGGGTCGATCCAGGGGTAGTGCTGTGGCCAGCTGTCCAGGCGCGACTGGTGGATCTGCGGGGCGAACAGCTCGGTCAGCGAGCTGCTGGCCGCCTCTTGCCAACTGGCGCGGCGGGCGAAGTTGACGTAGGCGTCGACGGCAAAGCGCACGCCGGGCAGTACCAGCTCCTGGGAGCGCAGTTGATCAGGGTCCAGGCCCACGGCCTGGCCAAGGCGCAGCCAGGCCTCAATACCGCCGTCTTCGCCAGGCGCGCCGTCATGGTCGAGCAGGCGCTGGATCCACTCACGGCGTACTTCGCGGTCCGGGCAGTTGGCCAGGATCGCGGCATCCTTCATCGGGATGTTGACCTGGTAGTAGAAGCGGTTGGCTACCCAGCCCTGGATCTGCTCGCGGCTGGCGCGGCCCTGGTACATCGCCACGTGATACGGGTGATGAATATGGTAGTAGGCACCTTTGGCGCGCAGGGCCTGCTCGAATTCGGCAGGGGACATCGGCAACGGGTCGCTCATCAGGCCTCCTTAAAGCGCGATGCTCATGCCATCGAAGGCGACTTCAACGCCTCGACGCTGGACCTCGGCCCGTTCTGGCGAGTCTTCATCGAGAATTGGGTTGGTGTTGTTGATGTGGATAAGTACCTTGCGCTGGCGCGGGAAACCATCGAGCACCTCGAGCATACCGCCGGGGCCGTTTTGCGCCAGGTGGCCCATCTCGCGACCGGTGCGGGTGCCGACACCACGGCGCTGCATTTCATCGTCTTCCCACAGGGTGCCGTCGACCAGCAGGCAGTCGGCGCCGTGCATCATCGCCAGCAGCTTGTCGTCGACCTGGCCCAGGCCCGGGGCGTAGAACAGCTTGCCACCGGTGCGGGTGTCTTCGACCAGCAAGCCCAGGTTGTCACCCGGGTGCGGGTCGAAGCGGTGCGGCGAATAGGGGGGCGCGGCGCTGCGCAGGGGGAAGGGCGTGAACCTGAGGTTGGGGCAGGCGTCGATAACGAAGCTGCCTTCGAGCTCGATGCGGTTCCATTGCAGGCCGCCGTTCCAGTGGCTGAGCATGTTGAACAGCGGAAAGCCGGTGGTCAGGTCTTGGTGGACCATGTCTGTGCACCACACCTGGTGCGGGCAGCCTTCGCGCAGGCTGAGCAGGCCGGTGGTGTGGTCGATCTGGCTGTCGAGCAGGACGATGGCATTGATGCCGGTATCGCGCAGGGCGCGGGCCGGCTGCATCGGCGCGAAGGCCTGCAGTTGGGCGCGGATGTCGGGCGAGGCATTGCACAAGACCCAGTGCTCGCCATCGTCGGACAGCGCGATGGACGATTGCGTGCGCGCCGTGGCCCGCAGGCTGCCGTCGCGGTAGCCCTTGCAGTTGACGCAGTTGCAGTTCCACTGGGGGAAGCCGCCGCCGGCGGCAGAACCGAGAATCTGGATGTACATGGCCACTCTCTACCGGAAAACCGTTTCCAAAAAACACAAACGCCCCGGCGGGCCGAGGCGTCGAACCGTAAGCAGGGCTTAGCGGTTGGCGAAGTACATGGTGACTTCGAAGCCGATACGCAGATCAGTGTATGCAGGTTTGGTCCACATGGGATGACTCCTTCCGAACGGGGTTGGGTTGGTCAGCTACTTATTGGGTACCGCCGTACGCCGGAGGTTCCCTTGACTGAGATTGCGCTATCTTACAAGAAAAATTTGTACCGAAAGGTTAATTCTTCGAAAAGCGCCCTTGCAGTTAACGTAACAATCCTCGTTTTTGCTATTGCCAGGATGGGTCTGGCGCTGCGCTGTTGGCCAAGCAGAGCCAAGGGGCATGAGGGGCCAGAAGACTGCCAAGTAGCGCATCAAGGTCCGCTTGCCGAGCCATGAGGATAGACCACTGTAGGTCATTCAGCCTGTCGGGTCGTGTCGCCAGGTGTGTCTGCCACGCCCATTCGGCCACCTCGGCATTGGCCATCGCAGGCTCGGCGAACTGCTCGGCCAGCGCCTGCTGTGCTGCGCTGTCGAGCACCACGCCTTTGCTTAGGACCGGCTGCAGGTGAGCGAGAATTTGAGCAGGGGTGGCATGGGGCGATTGCACGCCAAACAGCAGGCCAGCGCAGCCTTCAATCTGACGGAAGGCGCTGAACACCGCGTAGCCCAGTTGCAGCTCTACCCGTAGGCGTTGATACACCGGCCCCTGCAACAGCTGCGCGAGCAGGCGGCCGATGGCTTGCTGGTCAGCGGGCACTGGGCAGAACAGCAACACCGCGTTTTCGCTGCCGGCCAGTGCAGCGTCTACCCATCGACGGGCCTGCCACTGGGGCGGCGCAGGGGCAGTGGCGCCTTGCCCGGGGCAATGGGTCAGCACGGTGCCGAGAGGGCCCGGGTCATCAAAGCCCAGTGCCAGACCATGCCAGAGGGCCTGTTCCCACGCCTGCGCAAGCTGCCTCGGTTCGAGCGAGCCCGCGGGTAGCGGTTCGGCCTTGTGGGCATGCATGGCATCAGGCAGTCGCTTGAGCAGGGCTCTGATCGGGATCAGGGCGGGCGCGGGCGGCGGCGGGGTCTGCCAATCGGCAGGTGAGGGCGCGTTCAGCAGCGCGAGGGCTTCGGTGACGGCGTTCATCACTGCCGACGGTTGGCCGGCGCACTGTAGCTGCCAATATTCGCCAGCTTCGCTGAACTGTAGGTGCAGCCCGGCGCGTTCGGCGCGCTCCTGCAAGGGGCGCAGCGCCTGGCAAAGGATCGTGAACACGCCATGGCGCAGGCTTGAGGACAGGTGCCAGCGTAGATAAAGGGCGGCGTATTGGCGTGATGCCGGGAGCATGTCGCTGATGGCCAGTGCGTTGGGTAACGGCGCGGTCGCGGGGGGCGGTGAGGCGGTGAGCAGAGCGTCTGCGGCGGGTATCTGCCATTGGCCAAGCTCGCCGCTGGGAAGGCTTGCAAGCAGTGCCTTCAGCGCACTCAGGCCTTGTTCGTCGAGTGCGGCGAAGGGCTGGCCTGAGCTGTCCCGTCGTGCCAGCTCCAGCGGGCTGGCGGCCCACTCACGGCTGCGCTGTAATTGACTGAACGCGGCGTTCAGCCGCTGCGGATCGGCCTGACGGATAAAACCGAACCAGCTGTGCAGCAATGCGATCGCCTCATCCTTGCAGGCATCAGCCCTGAGCTGCAGGTCGATGTGCCAGAGCAACTGCCCGGCGAACGCATACAGCGTTTCGGCTTTGAAGCCTTGCAGCCAACCGCGCTGGCGAAGCGCACTCAGCCATCCCCCTGGTCGGCTGTCGTCGAGCAGGTCGATCAGCAACCCCAGTGCGCGCTCGGCACCTTCTGGCAGGCTTTCGTGGGCGAACGTCAGTGGCTGCCCGGCCCTGCGCAGCGGCGGCGACGATGCCTGCGCGGCACGGCTACCGGCCGGGAACAGGCTGCCAAATTCCCGGCCCAGGCGTTCCAGTGCTTCAAGCGGTTGTGGGCCGCACAGGCTCAGTGTGATCTGCCCACCTTGGTAGAAGCGTTGGTGAAACAGGCCAAGGGCGCGTTGAAACGCAGGATCTTGCAGGGCGAGGGTGTAACGATTGCCCGCCTGAAAACTGCTCAGCGGATGCTGGGGCGAAACCGACTGCAGCAGGGCGAATTGCTGCTGAGCCTGCGGGTTACGCGACCAGGCGATGAACTCGGCATGAATGACCTCACGCTCCCGGCGCTGGTGCTCGATGCCAAGGTCGGGTTCGGCCAGCATCTGGCACAGGCGCTCCAGCCCGCCGGCCAAAGCCGCGGGGGGGACCTCGAAGAAAAAGTCGGTGGTGCGCTCACGGGTGCTGGCGTTGACTTGGCCACCGAGGGCCTGCACATACCGCATCAGGCCGTCTTCCAATGGGAAGCGCGCTGTGCCCAGGAAGAACAGGTGTTCGAGAAAGTGCGCCATACCCGGCCATTTTGCCGGGGCATCGTGGCTGCCTGCCTGCACCCGCAACGCGGCCGCCGCACGCTTGAGGCGCGGGGCATGGCGCAGGGTCAGCTGCAGGCCGTTGGCGAGGGTGAGGTGCTGCGTGGCGTCAGGCATGGGGGCTCCAGGTAGGCGTTAATGCTAACGCACTGTCGTAACCCTTGCCGCTCCTACAAACCCTCGCGCACATGCAGTTCCTGGCGCAAGTCGGTCAGGTAAGGAAACGCCTTGCGCCCTTCTACCACCTGCTCACGCGCAAGCTCGGCCAGCAACTGGCACTCGTCCCGCCCGGCCATGGCCAGCAGGCTGCCATCCGGGCCGATGATGCTGCTCTGGCCGCAATACTGGATGTCGCCCTCGGCCCCACAATAGTTGGCATACACCAGGTAACACTGGTTCTCCTGCGCCCGCGCTCGCACTGTCACCTGGCAGATGAAATCGTAAGGCGCCATGTTCGCCGTCGGTACCAGGATAAGTTCGGCGCCGTCCAGCGCCAGGCGCCGGGCGTTCTCCGGGAACTCGATGTCGTAGCAGATCAGCATGCCGACCTTCCAGCCTTCCAGTTCCACAACCGGGAAATGGTCGGGGCCTGCGCTGAACATCGAGCGGTCCAGCTCACCGAACAGGTGCGTCTTACGGTAGTTGCACAGGCTGCGACCGTGGGCATCAATCAACTGCACGCTGTTGTAGAACGCGCCATCATCGCCGCGCTCCGGGTAGCCATAGGTGATGGCGATGCGATGCGCCTGGGCGATCTCCACCACGTCCATGGCCGCGGGGCCATCACTGGCCTCGGCCAGGCGCTCGACCTGGGCCAGGCCAATGTTGTAGCCGGTCAGGAACATCTCCGGGCACACCAGCAGCTGGGCGCCGCGTTCAGCCGCCCGTTGCGCCTGGTGCTGCAGCCGTTGCAGATTGCCGGGCACGTCCAGTGGGTTGGGCGCGCCCTGGAACAGAGCGATACGCATGGCGCCTCCTTGTCTCAGTCGGCCAGGGCGATCGGGCCGATTTCATCGAACACATCGCCTGGGCCTGGGTTGTCCGGGTGGGTCTGGCCACCGAAGTGATTCATGATACCCCACACGGCATTGAGCGACGTCTGCACCGCGCCTTCCACCCACGCCGGTGTCCACGACACGTCGTCGCCGGCGATGAACATGCCGCGCTGTTCGGCGGGCATGTCCTGCTGCATGAAGTGCGCGTACATGCGCTGGTTGTAGCGGTAATGGCCCGGCAGCGCGCCCTTGAAGGCACCGAGGAAGTGCGGGTCGGCCTCCCACGATATGGTGATCGGGTCGCCGATGATGTGCCCGGCGATATCGGTCTTCGGGTAGATTTTCTTCAGTGCGTCGAGTGCCAACTGCACGCGTTTTTCCACCGGGTGCGGGAGCATCTTCAGGGCATCGCTCATCCACGCGTAGGACAGGCAGATCACCCCCGGCTTGTCGTCGCCGTTGTCGAACAGGTAGGTCCCGCGGGTGAGGCGGTCAGTGAGCGTCATGCTCATCAGGTCGCGGCCGGTTTGAGGGTCTTTGTCCTTCCAGAACGGGCGGTCGACCATCACGAAGGTTTTCGACGATTGCATGTAGCGGGTACGGTCCAGGGCCATCCACATCTTCTGCGAGAACAGCGACTCTTCGCAGTCGATCTGCGTGGTCAGCAGCCAGGTCTGGCACGTTGCAAGCACGGCGGCGTAATGGCGGGTGTCGCCCCAGTTGTCGGTCACCGCCAACTGGCCATCGGCGGCGCGGGCAATGCGCTTGACCCCGGTGCGCGGCGCACCGCCGTGCAGCGAGCTGAGGCTGGTGCCTTGCGGCCAATGGGCGCAGCGTTCCGGCACATGGCGCCAGATGCCTTGCGGCACCTGCTCGACGCCGCCCACGACCAAGTGTTGGTGGTCGTCGCAATTGGTCATCACCACGCGGAAGATTTCCAGCATCGAGTTGGGGAAGTCCGAATCCCAGCCTCCGGTACCGAAGCCGACCTGGCCGAACACCTCCCGGTGCTGGAAGCTCAGCTTGGCGAAGGAGCGCGAGGTGGCGACGAAGTCGTAGAACGTTCGGTCGTCCCACAGGGGCACCAGCGTGTTCCACAGCGCTTTCAGGCGCGGTACATCACGGTCCCGGATCGCCTGCTGGATATCGGCAAACTGCGCGCCGCTTTCCAGGGCGTCGGCCCAGGCGTCGGCCACCTCGTGGAACAGGTCGGGCAAATCGGCGGCCTTTTCGGCGTAGTAGGTCTGGCCTTCCAGGTCGATCACTGTGCTGCCCGAGGCGGGGGTCAGCGGGTTGGGGAATGGCTTGGTCTCCAGGCCCAACTTGTCCACATAGTGGTAGAAGGCCGTCGAGGAGACCGGAAAGCGCATGCCACCCAACTCGGCGATGATCCCGTCGGTGCCGTTGAAGGCTTGCGAGCGCAGCCGGCCACCCAGTTTCGACGCTTCATAGACGACAGGCTTGAGGCCCAGCTTCATCAACTCGTAAGCCGCTACCAGGCCAGCGATCCCGGCCCCGACAATCGCCACTTCCTCGCCCTGGCGCTCGGCCGGGATGCTGCCCAGGCCGGCCGGGTGTTCCAGCCAGTCATCGAAGGCGAAGGGGAAGTCCGGGCCGAAGATGGTGATGGGCTTTTTGCCGTCGGCGGGGTGGCGGTTCTTGTTGTTCATGAAGTGACCTTGCCAGAGGGGCTGCGCAGAGAGCGGAGCCTGAGTATAGGAGATGCCTGGGGGTCATTTTAGGGCGTGGGGGTTTCGTAATTAAGATGCAGAGTGTTGTCTGAATGTATGTTTTTTCGTCGAAATGAGCATTAATTGGTTATTTTTGACGTGATCGATGGTGGCGGTTAAGGGTTTGTCTGGAGATTTGCAGCGCCTATGAGATCGAGCGCCGCCCGCGCGGCGCTCGACCTCATGCGCGCCGCCAATCGCAAGCCTGGCACCTCGTGCCCCTCACGTCACAGCAATTGCCCCCGGTCCACCTTGCTGCTCAAAATGATCGACGTGGTGGTTTTCTCCACCCCATCGACACTGCCGATCTGGTCAAGCAACTGGTCCAGTTGCTCCGGCGAATCGGTCCGCAGCCAAGCCACATAATCGAACTCGCCACTCACCGCGCACAGTTGCTGCACCTGCCCCATGGCACTCAGACGCCGCACCACCTCCTTGCCGGAACGGGGCTGCACCTTGATCCCGACATACGCCTGCAAGCCACCGCCCATCACGTGTTGGCCCAGGCGCACACCGTAGCCTGAGATCACCTTGTTCTTTTCCAGCCGCTCCAAGCGTGAGTTGACCGTGGTGCGCGCGATACCCAGCAGCCGGGCGAGGGTGGCAACGCTTTCGCGGGCATTGATTTGCAGCAGGGCGATCAGCTGGCGGTCGATTTCATCCAGCGTAATGGGGCGGGCATCCGACATGGTAAGTCTCTACAGTGGGCCCGCTAGCCTAGCCAGCCAATGGCAACCAGGGCAAGGCTGCGTCACTGGCTTTCTTTCGGCATCATGGCAGGCCGACCGTACTGGACCCACGCCGTGAACTTCGCAAACCTGCTCGAATGCTGGCGACTGGAAGTCTCCAACAAGAAAAAGCCCAGCCGCCGCATCAGCCTGCTGTTCAACGTGCTGCGCCGCGCCCGCAAGGACAACAAGCTGCGCTTTCTCTTTGCCTTCCGCCTGGCCCAGTACCTCGACGCACGAGGCGGCCTGGCCCAGCGTCACGCCACGCGTATGCAGCAACGGCTCAATCTTAAGTACGCCGTGGACATCGACATCGGCGCCCAGATCGCCCCCGGGCTGCGCATCGCCCACCTGCCCGGCGTGGTGATTACCCGCCACGTGAGCATCGGGCGTAACTTTTTCATCCGCCAGAATTGCTCGATCGGCATCAAGACCCTTGGGCTGGAGGCGTATGCGTTGCGCATTGGCGATAACGTCAGCGTGGGTGCCAACAGCTGCATCGTGGCGGACCGGATCAGCATTGGCGATAACGTGGTAATTGGTGCCATGTCGCTGGTGATGCGGGACATTCCGGCGGAGACCACGTTCTACAATACGCGGCAGGTTGAGATGCAGCCTCGGGCGAGGTAAAAGGGTTACATTTTTGAGGGTGGGCGCTGGGTTGATCGAATGGTACTGTCTGGTGCAACCATTGCACTATATACTCGACTTATGCCCACGATCCATCGGCTATCCAATTGCTCAATTTGCCTCTATGCGAATGACCATTTGCCCCCGCATTTCCACCTGCGATTAAGTGATGGCCGCGAGGCATTGATTGCGATCAAGGAGTTGACTCCATTGACAGGTATCGGTGGTTCACGGGTAGCCCTGCGAGAGATGATCGAGGCACTTGAATGGGCTTCGCAGAATAAAGCCCGACTGCTTGCAATGTGGGAGGAGCTGAACCCATGACAAACAAACACTTCCGGCTGACAGAGCTCGCTGTCACTGCCCCCAACGAGTTACTGCTGACCTTCGCCGATGGAAAGCAATACCCAGTGAGGCTGGACGCTATCATCGCGAAACACCCAACGTTGCGACGGCTATCTGACCCCGAGGTTTTTGCGACCGCTGCAATTGGCGAGTGGAGCGATACCGTCATCTGGGCCGATGACGACGAATTGGAGCTTGCTGCCGACAACCTCCGCGCCAGAGCAGTGGAGCAAAGCGGTGAGTGTTCGCATGAGCTGGTTTGGAATTGGATGGCCAAAAACGGGCTTACGTTGGACCGTGCCGCGCAGGAATTGGGCCTTAGCAGGCGTATGCTGGCTTACTATCGCAGTGGCGAAAAACCTGTACCGAGGACGGTCGCTTTAGCGATGAAGGGCTGGGATGCGCTTTGTACTAGGCAAGAGGAAGCTCTAGAGGCTTCTAGGCGCCGGAAGGTGTCACTCAACAACGGCGCCAACGGGTTTGCGAATGCAGGCCAGGCATCCAAGAAACGGGCCTAAGCGGCATGTCCTTAATCAGGACGGGGCAACAGCCACAAAAAAGCCGCGCGATTGCGCGGCTTTGTCGTATTTGGTGGGCCCACACGGACTCGAACCGTGGACCAAAGGATTATGAGTCCTCTGCTCTAACCAACTGAGCTATAGGCCCTCAGTAAGTGGCCGGATTATAACGAGGGTTTTGAAAGGGTGCCATCCGAAAGATCGGATAGTGCTATACGAAGAAACGTCGCGGCGAACTCCTCCGGGGGTAAGGGCAGGCTGACGATGTAGCCTTGGATCTGTTCACAGCCCTCGGCTGCCAGGAAGCGCTGCTGGGCCTGGTTCTCAACACCTTCGGCAATGATCGTGAACTGCATGCTGCGGCCCAGGGCGATGATCGCCCTGGCGATGGCGGCGTCGTGGGGGTCGTCAGGTAGGCCGCGGATGAACGACTTGTCGATCTTGAGGATGTCCAACGGCAGGCGTTTAAGGTAGCTGAGGGACGAATAACCCGTGCCGAAGTCGTCGATGGCCAGCTGCACGCCCAGTTTTTTCAATTGGTGCAGCACGGCCAGGGCTTCTTCTGCCTGGCTCATGATGAAGTTCTCGGTGATCTCCAACTGCAGGTCGCCGGCCTTGAGCTGGTAGGTCTTTAACAACTGTTCGATGCGCCGTGCCAGGTGGGGGTGGCGCAGTTGGGCGCCGGCCAGGTTGATCGACAGTGGGCCAAAGTCTTCGTAGTGCAGCTTCCAGATGTGCATCTGCTGGCACGCCTTTTCAAGCACCCAGTCACCGAGCTGCAGAATGGTGCCGTTCTCTTCCGCCAGGTGAATGAAGTGCTCTGGCGGCACTTCGCCAAAGGTCGGGTGGCTCCAGCGGATCAGCGCTTCGGCGCCGACCAGGCTCTGGGTCTTTAGGCTGAGCTTGGGCTGGAAGCACAAGCTCATTTCGTTGCGTTCGACGGCGCGGCGCAGCTCATGTTCGAGGGCGATGCGCTCGCTGGCCTGGGCGGTGAGGTCGCGGGTGTAGGCTTCTACGCGGTTGCGGCCTTTGGCTTTGGAGCGGTACATGGCGGCGTCGGCATTGCGGATCAGTGTGGAGACGTCGCTGCCGTCCTGTGGATAAAGGCTGATACCGATGCTGGCGCTGGTAAAAAACTCGTGCTCGCCGGCCTGGAAGGGCGCGCTGAAGCAAGCCAGCAGTTTGCCGGCGATGCTGTTGGCGTCGCTGGGCCTGTGCAGGCCGGGCAACAGGATGATGAACTCGTCACCGCCCAGGCGCGCCACGGTGTCGACGTCGCGCACCTGTTCTTTCAGGCGTTGGGCGATGCCTTTGAGCAACAGGTCGCCAACCGGGTGGCCCAGGCTGTCATTGATGTGCTTGAAGCGGTCGAGGTCGAGGAACAACACCGCGCCCTGGCGGTTCGAGACTTGGGCACAGGTGAGTGCGGCCTGCAGGCGGTTCTCGAACAGGGCACGGTTGGGCAGGCCGGTGAGCGGGTCATGGTGAGCCTGGTAATCCAGCTTGGCCTGGGCGTGCTTGAGGCTGGAAATGTCGGCGAACACGGCGACGAAGTGGGTAATCTCGTATTCGCTGTTGCGCACCGCGCTGATGGTCAGCCAACTGGGGTACAGCTCGCCATTCTTGCGTTTGTTGTAGATCTCGCCCTGCCAGTGCCCCTCGTCGGTCAGCTGATGCCACATGGCGGCATAGAAGGCGCTGTCGTGCTGGCCTGAGGCAAGCAGGCGCGGGGTTTGGCCGAGCGCCTCGATCTCGCCGTAGCCGGTAATTTCGCTGAACGCGCGGTTGACCGCGCTGATGCGCTGGTCGATGTCGGTGATCAGAACGCCCTCGGCGGTGTTTTCGAACACGGTGGCGGCCAGCTGCAGTTTTTCCTGCATGAGGTGGCGTTCGGTGATGTCGCGGGCAATGGTCAGCATGCAGTCGACACCGCCAATCGGCAGGGGCCGGGCGGACAGTTCGCACAGGCGGATCTGCCCATCGCTGCGGCGGATGTGGCAGCTGAAATCACGTACGAAGCCATCACGCTTGAGCTGGTCGACCAGCCGCTTGCGCTCGTTGAGGTCCACCCAGATGCCTAGGTCAAGGGAGGTTTGGTCGATGGTTGGGTTCAGGTCGTAGCCGGTGAGGCGGCAGAAGCCTTCGTTGACTTCAATCAGCAGCCCGTCGCTCTGGCGCGACAGCAGCAGGCCGTCGGGCGATGCGTGGAATGCCTTGGCGAACTTCTCTTCCGAGGTTTGCAGTTGCTCCTGGGTTTCTTTGAGCTGGCTGATGTCGCGCACGGCCACGACCAGTGCAGGTGTGCCATCGAGCTCGAATGTTTCTGCCGAGGTCAGGCCTGTGAACAACTGGCCATTGCTGCGGCGGAAGCTCATTTCCAGGTTGCGGATGCCGCCTTGGTGCAGGCGTTCGAGCAGCCGCGGCCCGGTGCCGGCGACGGCCCACAGGTTCAGCTCTGTGGCGGTGCGGCCGATCACTTGACCTGGGGTGAGGCCGATCTGCTCCTCGAAGGCTTCGTTGACCTCCAGCAGGCAGCCGTCGCTATGGCGGGCGATCAGCAGGATGTCCGGGCACTGCTGGAACACCGAGGCGAACTTCTGCTCCGACAGGCGCAGGGCGTCTTCGGTGCGTTTGGTCTCGCTGATGTCGATCATCAGCCCGCGCATCACCGGCCGGTGGCCATGCTCGATCATGCTGACGATGTTGCGAATCCATAGGGGCTGGCCATCGGCGCGGATGACCCGGTAGTCGAGGCTGTGATCGCGGCCGGCTGCGGTTTCACTGTCGCAATAGGCCTGGGCCCAGAGCGCGTCCTCCGGGTGCAGGATGCTGCGCCAGAAACCGGGCTTGAGCCAGTCATGCAACGGATAGCCAAGCAGGTCTTCGGCATGGGGCGAGACATAGTTGTAGGTGAAATCGTTGGCGTCGGCTTCCCAGGCGATGGCCGACAGGCTCTCGACCAGGCCGCGGTAGTGATATTCGCTGCTGCGCAGCTCTTGTTCGAGGGCGATGCGGCGGGAAATTTCCGAGCTGAGCCTGCGATTGATGCGGATCACCACGGCAAGAATCGCCACCAGCAACAGCACCGCAGGCAGGCCATACACCAACATGTCGGACCAGAACAGGCGCTGGTCCACCACGTTACCGACCCAGCGTTGTTGAATACGGTTGACCTCGGCGCTGCTCATGTCGGCCATGACTTTGTCGAGAATGCCCACCAGGACTTTGTTGTCCCGTGGTGCGGCCATGGCCAGTTGGTAGCGGTAGGGCGTTTCGCCGCTGACATAGAGGCCGTCGAGCTTGAGCTGGCGAAGGCTCCAGATACTCGAAGCGAGGTCGCCGACCACAGCGTCGACTTCGTCTGTGGCCAGTGCCTGCAGGGTCGAGCTGACATTGGGCATGGCCACCAGGTTGAGGTCCGGGTGGTGGGTGCGCAGCAGTTCGTGCGGGGCGTAGTTTTCGACCACGGCGATCTTCAGGCCGTACAGGTCCTTCAATGAGCGGGGTTGCGCCCCGCCTTTGTGGGCCAGGATGACAATCGGGAAGTCGAGGTAGGGGCGCGTAAAGGCCAGGTAACCCTGGCGCTCGGGAGTCGACATGATGCCGGGCAGCAGGTCGAGTTGGTTATTGCGCGCCTGCGCCAATACCTCGGTCCAGCTCTTGGGCTCGACCGGTTTTAGCGTCACGCCCAGGCGATCCTGGATCGTGTCGATGTAGTCGGCGGCCAATCCCTGGTACCGGCCCTCCTGGTCGCGAAACTCGAACGGTGGCCAAGAGGCGTCTACGCCCAGGCTTAACTGCGGGTGGGCAGCCAGCCAGGCTTTTTCCTCGTCTGTCAGGGTCAGGGCGCCGGCCGTTGTGGTCCACAGGATAAGGAGCAGCAACAGAATGGCCGGCATTAGGGGCATAGCGGCCTCGCTATCAGAGTGTCTGACGTCGAGTGTAGACGGGCATTCAGGGGGATGTGGGGCAGAAATCAGGCATTGTGTCGCCGCTTTGCCCACAAAAGAAAAACCCCGGCCTGGGCCGGGGTTTGTCATCACTCGTCGAGGAAGGAACGCAGATGCTCGCTGCGCGTCGGGTGGCGCAATTTGCGCAACGCCTTCGCTTCGATCTGACGGATCCGTTCACGGGTCACGTCAAACTGCTTACCTACCTCTTCGAGGGTGTGGTCGGTGTTCATGTCGATGCCGAAGCGCATACGCAGCACTTTGGCTTCGCGGGCGGTCAGGCCCGAGAGCACGTCACGGGTGGCTTCCTTGAGGCTTTCGACCGTGGCTACATCGATCGGGGACTGCATGGTCGAGTCCTCGATGAAGTCGCCCAGGTGCGAATCTTCGTCGTCACCAATCGGGGTTTCCATGGAGATCGGCTCTTTGGCGATCTTCAGTACCTTGCGGATCTTGTCCTCAGGCATTTCCATGCGCTCGCCCAGCTCTTCCGGGGTCGGTTCACGGCCCATTTCCTGCAGCATCTGGCGGGAAATACGGTTGAGCTTGTTGATCGTCTCGATCATGTGCACCGGAATACGGATGGTGCGGGCCTGGTCGGCGATCGAACGGGTGATCGCCTGGCGAATCCACCAGGTGGCATAGGTCGAGAACTTGTAGCCGCGACGGTATTCGAACTTGTCCACCGCTTTCATCAAGCCGATGTTGCCTTCCTGGATCAGGTCGAGGAACTGCAGGCCACGGTTGGTGTACTTCTTGGCGATGGAGATCACCAGACGCAGGTTCGCCTCGACCATTTCTTTCTTGGCGCGGCGGGCCTTGGCTTCACCGATCGACATGCGACGGTTGATTTCCTTGATCTCCGCGACGGTCAGGCCAGTCTCGGTCTCAAGGTCGATCAGCTTCTGTTGGCAGGCGACGATGGCAGCGTCTTTTTCACCCAGGGCAGCAGCCCACTTGGTGTTACGCTTGGCCAGGTCACCGCTCCAGGTCTGGTCGGTTTCGTTGCTTGGGAACATGCGCAGGAAGTCGGCACGCGGCATGCGAGCGTCACGGACGCACAGTTGCATGATGGCGCGTTCTTGCTGACGCAGGCGGCTCAGTGCATCACGCACGCGCTCGACCAGTACCTCGAACTGCTTGGGTACCAGCTTGATCGGCATGAACAGATCGGCCAGCGCCTGCATGGCGCCGATGCTCTCGGCATGGCTACGGCCATGCTTTTTCAGCACCTTGAGGGTGATGGCAAGCTGATCGGAAACCGCACCGAAACGCTGAGCGGCAACGACTGGGTCCGGGCCGCTTTCGGCCTCTTCCTCATCGTCGCTCTCTTCGCTTTCTTCTTCGTCGTCCGTTTCTTCCTTGGCAGCCGCAACCTTGGCACCTGGAACAGGCACTTCTTCGGTCGGGGCAGCGATGTTGTCATCAGGGTCGATATAACCGCTGAGCACATCGGACAAACGGCCACCTTCGGTGGTGACGCGGTCGTATTCGCTGAGAATGTAGTCGACAGTACCCGGGAAGTGAGCGATGGCGCCCATGACTTCACGGATGCCTTCCTCGATACGCTTGGCGATTTCGATCTCGCCTTCGCGGGTCAGCAGCTCGACAGTACCCATTTCACGCATGTACATGCGCACTGGGTCGGTCGTGCGGCCGATATCGGTTTCAACTGCCGCCAACGCAGCAGCGGCTTCTTCGGCCGCGGCTTCGTCGGTGTCGGCTTCCGCCAACAGAAGGGCATCCGCATCCGGAGCACTCTCG
>Ga0160473_100143_pt1 | contig 68028 bp, 65 predicted proteins | sample HID1975I_E11MG_FD_108217 | JGI IMG/M metagenome (GOLD analysis project Ga0160473, IMG submission 108217) | Enriched soil microbial communities from UW Madison campus, WI, USA - HID1975I_E11 MG | ecosystem: Environmental > Terrestrial > Soil > Unclassified | place: USA: Madison, Wisconsin... | reverse complement strand
CCGGGGTCGAGGTTCAGGCTCGGCACCAGTTCGCGGATCTGCTGGCGGTCGATCATCTCGGTGCGCCCGCCAAAGTGCTTGTTGACCTCGGCACGCTGGCGGAAGGCGCGCACGGTGGCGTCGGTGTGCGCCAGGGTCAGTTGGCCGCGCTCGGAGTACATGATGTTGAAGTCGAACTCGTTGGACAGGTTCTGGAACATCCGCACCGATTCTGCGTAAAAGCGCACGCCTTCACTGGTGAGGTAGTTGGAGCGAATCACCGCCGTGTTGCGTGCGGTATTGCCGCCGCCCAGGTAGGCCTTTTCCAGCACCGCGACGTTGGTGATGCCGTGGTACTTGGCCAGGTAGTAGGCGATGGCTACACCGTGGCCGCCGCCGCCGATGATCACTACGTCGTAGCGCGGTTTGAGTTCGCAGGGTGGCGGCAGGTCGACCTCCACCGGGTAGTCGGCGCTCAGGCCGTATTTCAGCAGGGCGAAAGGCATGCGGTGCGCTCCTGGTGGGCGGCCTGTTGTTGCAGGTCGAGGGCGAGCAGGGTGTTTTTCATCAGGTAGGCGATGGTCATCGGGCCGACGCCACCGGGCACTGGGGTGATGCCGGCGACCAGGGGCAGGGCGGCGGCAAAATCGACGTCGCCGACCAGGCGGCTGCGGCCGTCTTCATCGATGCGGTTGATGCCGACGTCGATCACCACTGCGCCGGGCTTGAGCCAGTCGGCGCCGATCAGGCGCGGCTTGCCCACCGCAGCAACGAGGATGTCGGCCTGGCGGCACAACGCCGGCAGGTCGTGGCTGCGCGAGTGCACCACGGTCACCGTGCAGTCGGCTTGCAGCAGCAGGGCGGCCATGGGTTTGCCGACAATGTTCGAACGCCCCACCACCACCGCATGCTTGCCGCGCAACTCACCGCAAGCATCGCGCAACAGGCGCATGCAGCCACTGGGGGTGCAGGGGGTGAGCACGTCGCGGCCCTGGGCCAGGCCGCCGACGTTCTCGCTGTGGAAGCCGTCCACGTCCTTGAGCGGGCTGATGGCTTGCAGCACGCAGTGCGCATCGATGTGTGCCGGCAAGGGCAGTTGCACGAGGATGCCGTTGACCGCGTTGTCACGGTTGAGCCGGTCGATCAGGGTGAGCAGGTGGGCTTGAGACGTGTCTGCCGGCAGGCGATGCTCCAGGGAGCGGATGCCCACTTCCTCGGCGCGCAGCACCTTGTTGCGCACATACACCTGGCTGGCGGCGTCGGCGCCTACCAGCACCACGGCCAAGCCTGGTTGCACACCGCCCTGGCGCAGGGTGTGCACCTGCTCACGGACCTCGGCCAGCACCCGAGCCGCCGCTGCCTTACCGTCGATCAGCTTGACGCTGGGGAGGGCGTTCATTTGAAGATCACCGTGCGGTCGTGGTTGAGGAACACCCGGTGTTCCAGGTGGTACTTCACCGCACGCGACAGGGCGATGGTCTCGGTGTCACGGCCGATGGCTACCAGGTTGTCGGGGGCGTAGGCGTGGTCCACGCGCTGCACTTCCTGCTCGATGATCGGCCCTTCGTCGAGGTCGCTGGTGACGTAGTGCGCGGTGGCGCCGATCAGCTTGACCCCGCGTTGGTAAGCCTGGTGGTAAGGCTTGGCCCCCTTGAAACCGGGCAGGAACGAATGGTGAATATTGATCGCCCGGCCCGACAGTTGCCGGCACAGGTCGTCGGAGAGGATTTGCATGTAGCGCGCCAGCACCACCAGCTCGGTGCCGGTGTCCTCGACGATGCGCATCAGCGCGGCCTCCTGCTCGGCCTTGGTTTCTTTGCTTACCGGCAGGTAGACGAAACGGATGCCCTGGCGTTCGGCCATGGGGCGCAGGTCCAGGTGGTTGGAAACCACGGCAGTGATGTGCATGTCCAGTTCGCCCTTGGCGTGGCGGTAGAGCAGGTCGGACAGGCAGTGGTCGAACTTGCTGACCATCAGCAACACACGCATCGGCCGGGCGCTGCTGTGCAGGCTCCATTGCATGTCGAAGCGCTGGGCGACGTCGGCAAAGCCCGCTTCCAGTTGCGGCGTATCACCGCTGACACCGGTGTTGTAGCGGAACACCGCGCGCATGAAGAAGCGGCCATTGTCCTCGTCGTCGAACTGCGCCATCTCGCTGATGTAGCAACCTTGCTCGGCCAGGTAGGTGGTCACCGCGGCGACGATGCCGGACACGGCCGGGCAACTGACGCGCAGGATGAAATGATCGGGAGCGGGATGCATGTCGGGGCCTCGTGGTGGAGTGGGGCAGGTCGGGCACAAGGGCAAAGGGATTCGCGGGATGGCGAAGAGTGTTTCGTGGTAGGAATATAAATTTCCTTTAGGCGATTTATAGGCGAAGTGATGGGTTCGGGTCTAGCGCTTTGTGAAATTTTTTTGCCTGACAGGAAATAAATTGGGTTTTTAGGCACTGGGGGTTGATGGCGAAGAAGGCTATGCTTGCCCCATGAGCACACCACCCAACCTTCGCCAACCGTGCCCCCCTGGCGCCTGTAACTGCGGCCGCGAGCACCTGGCCGAGCAGCCGTCAGCGGCGCAGCGCATCCTCCTGCTCACGCGGCAGGAGGAGAAGCGCCTACTCGAGCGGTTGGAGAACCTCAAAGACCTGGAAGACCTGCAGCGCCTGCAACAGCGGATGTATGAAAACCTTGGCATCCGTGTGCACATTGCCCCGGGGTTCAACGAGGTGCGGACCATGCGCGGGATCGTCATCGAGCTGGATGAACAACCGGGGCTTTGTCGCAAGACCCGGCAGTTGATACCGGCGGCGATTCGGCGGGGGTTGGAGCGTAATCCGCAGGTGGCTTATCGGTTGCTGGATGACCATGACTTGCTGCGGGGGGCGTGAGGGGATGGGTTACAGGGCATGTCTTTATTGCTTTGGCGCTCGATCTCCCAGGCGCAGCAAAAACAACGCCATGCCCCCTATCAATCACCCCCTAATTTTCCCGCACCGCCTTACGTCTACTTGAGAACCGTCCTACGCCAAGCGCGTACCGGCACCTATCACTCAAGGAGACAGGCAATGACTTCCGTATTCGACCGCGACGATATCCAGTTCCAGGTAGTGGTCAACCACGAAGAGCAGTACTCGATCTGGCCCGACTACAAGGCAATCCCCAATGGCTGGCGAGCAGTAGGCAAGAGCGGCCTGAAAAAAGACTGCCTGGCCTACATCGACGAGGTCTGGACCGACATGCGCCCGCTGAGCCTGCGCCAGAAGATGGCCGAAGCCGCAGCGCAGTGACCTCGCTGAACCTGCTGTGCCTGCCGTATTCCGGGGCCAGCGCCATGGTTTACAGCCGCTGGCGGCGCAAGCTGCCGGCCTGGCTGCAGGTGCGGCCGGTGGAACTGCCTGGGCGCGGTGCGCGCATGGGCGAACCGCTGCAGACCGACATGCAGGCGCTCGCCCGGCAATTGGCGGCCGAGCAACGCCTGGCCGCTAGCGCGCCGTATGCCTTGCTCGGTCATAGCCTGGGCGCGCTGCTGGCCTTCGAGCTGGCCCATGAGCTACAGGCGCTGGGGTGTGCGCCGCCGTTGGCGTTGTTCGCCTGCGGCACCGCCGCCCCCACCCGGCGCGAAGACTACGAGGGTAAGAATTGGCGCGACCCGAAGCGCGACGATGAGCTGATCAGCGAATTGCGCGAACTCAACGGTACGCCAGAGGAAGTGCTGGGCAATGCCGAGTTGATGAGCCTGACCTTGCCGATCCTGCGCGCCGACTTTTTGCTGTGCGGCCGCTATGCCTATCGTCAGCGGCCAGCGTTGCAATGCCCGCTGCACGTGCTGGGCGGCGAAGACGACCGGGCCAGCGAGGAGCAACTGCTGGCCTGGCGCAAGGAAACCCTGGGCGACTTTTCGTTGGAAATATTCCCCGGCAGCCACTTCTTCATCCACGAACACGAAGACCGTGTGCTCGGCGTGCTGGCCGCGTCGCTTGAGCCGCATCGGCTTTCGGCCTGATTGACGTCACCGCTTGCCTGGGGGAGGCTAGGCCTTTTCCCAGGCAAGGGGCAGACAATGCTGATCGATCCACACAAGGCCACGCTGCTGGTCGTCGACATCCAGGAAAAACTCATCGGCGCCATGAGCGACCCCGAAGGCACTCGGGCGCGAGCGCGCTGGTTGCTGGCGGCGACTGCGGAGCTGGAACTGCCGACGGTCATTTCCGAACAGTACCCCAAAGGGCTTGGCCCTACCTTGGCGGAACTGACCGCTGCAGCGCCTGCTGCCCAGGTAGTGGAAAAAAGCCATTTCTCCTGTGTGGCTGCCGAGTGCTTGCCGGCCAGTTTGATGGCGCATGAGCAGGTGATCGTCTGCGGTATGGAGACCCACGTCTGTGTGCTGCAAACCGTGCTCGGCCTGCTGGCGTTGGGCAAGCAGGTGTTCGTGGTCGAGGATGCCTGTGACAGCCGCACCGCAGCCAGCAAGGCCGCGGGCCTGGCGCGCATGCGCGCAGCCGGGGCGCACATCGTCACCCGTGAGATGGTGCTGTTCGAACTGATGGGCAGTGCCAGCCACCCGCAGTTCCGCCATATCAGCAAGACCTACCTGGTCGGTGAGCAGCCCTGAACGCGCGGTTACTGGCGACGGCCCTGATGGCCCTGGCGCTGCTGCAAGGCTGCGCGGGGCGTCGTGAAGAAGAGCCTGAAGCGGACCCGGCCAAGGTGCGCGCCCAACTGATGCGCTTATTACCCGCGCAAGCCAAAGACCGTGCAGGCTGGGCCAAGGACATTCAACAGGCCTTCGAAGCCCAGCGCATTGCGCCTAGCAAAAGCAACCTGTGCGCGGTACTGGCAGTGACCGAGCAGGAGTCGACCTTCAACGCCGACCCACAGGTGCCCAGCCTCGGGCGCATCGCCCGCGACGAAATTGACCGCCGCGCCGCGCGCCTGCACATTCCCCGCCTGCTGGTGGATGGCGCGCTGAAGACGCCTTCCGGCAACGGCCAGAGCTACCAGCAGCGGCTGCTGGCCGTGCGCAGCGAGAAGCAACTGAGTGCGCTGTACGACGAAGTCATCGCCCGCCTGCCACTGGGCAAGACCTTGCTGGGTGGTCTAAACCCGGTGCACACAGGCGGGCCGATGCAGGTCAGCATCGACTTCGCCGAAAAGCACGCCAAGGACTACCCCTACAGCTATGACGGCACGATCCGCCAGGAAGTGTTCAGCCGCCGTGGCGGCCTGTATTTCGGCATCGCCCACCTGCTGGGCTACCCGGCGCATTACGATCGTCAGTTGTACCGCTTCGCTGATTTCAATGCAGGCTGGTACGCCAGCCGCAATGCGGCGTTCCAGGCGGCGCTGAGCAAGGTGACGGGCGCCAGCCTGGCGCTGGATGGCGACCTGATTGCCCCGGGCGCGATCATGCCCGGTACCACCGAGCTGGCGGCGCGCAAATTGGGGGTGAAGCTGGGTTTGCGCAACCCGCAGGTTCGCAGCCAGTTGGAGTCGGGTGACAGCCTGGCCTTTGAAGACAGCAAGCTGTACAGCGGTGTGTTCGAGCTGGCGGATGCGGCGGCAGGCAAGCCGGTGGCGCGTGCGGTTTTGCCGGGGATCGAGCTGAAGAGCCCGAAGATTACCCGCAAGCTCACCACCGCGTGGTTTGCGGGCAGGGTGGATGAGCGGTATCAGCGGTGCATGAAGCGCTGAATGTCGATGACCTGTACCGGCCTCTTCCCGGCCAGGCCAGTCACCGACGGAGACCTGTGGTAGCGGGTTTACCCGCGAAGAGGCCAGTACAGGCGGCATCAGCTTTCGCTCAAGGCGCCAACCACTTGGTCAACACTGGCCTTCAACCCGGCCACCGCATCATCGGCATCACTGTCCACCACCACCAGCCGGGCCCCTGCAGCCTTGATCACCTCAGCCACCGCCGGCTCCGGCTGGCGATGGTCCAGCACCAATGCCACGTCCTGACTTTTCAGGTTTTCCCCCAGCGCCTTGAGCGCCGCGGCATCCCACTTGCCCTCGGCCGGCAGCGCCTGCTCCACCACATCCAGGTTCAACCCGCTGGCCAGGTAGCCCAAGCGCTCGGACAGGCTGACCACGGTCAAGTTGTCTACCTCGGCCAGCTGGGTTTGGCTGCTGGCCGTCAGCTCCAGCAGCTTGCGCTTGAGGCCGGCCAAGTTGCCTTGGATCTTCGCCTTGTCGGCCGGCGACAACCGTTCCAGGTCATTGGCCACCACATCGGCCATGCGCCCAAGGTTGGTCGGGTTCAGCCACGGGTAGGCGCCGTAGGCGTCGTCGCCGGTCACCGCAATCCCTGGCAAGGCGCTATCCACCGGGCGCGCTGCATCAATTTCGACGATGCGGATATTGCTGCGCCGGGCCATCGGGTAGAGCGGGTCGTCACGCCAGATCGAGCGCACCCCGATGACTGCGTCGGCCTGTTGCGCGGCGTTTGCCAGGCTTTCGCCGCCGCGGCTGCTGAAGTACGAAGGTTGGCGGCTGGCCGGCAGGTTGGCAGGCGCTGCGCGCTTGAGCTGCACCGACGTGCCGTCGAGCAGGGTGGTGGCCAGGCTGTGAGTCACCGGCAAGGTGGTGAGCACTTGGGTGGCAAAAGAGAGCGAAGGCAGGCCCGCCAGGGTCAGTGCCAAGGTCAGCTGTTTCAGGTTCATGCCGGGTTTCCTTGCAGGCGTGGAACGAGCGCGCGGGCCAGCGCGGCCAGTGCGAAGCAGATGCCGGCGACCAGGATGATCGCAGCGCCGGAAGGTACCGGCAGGTCGCAAACGATCGGCAACAAGATGCCGAGCAGGGTGCTCAGCGTGGCGATCAGCACCGAAATGAAGAAAAAGCCCTTGAGCGACTGGCTGACCAGGCGTGCCGCAGCCGCTGGAATCACCAGCAGCGCACCGACCAGAATCGCCCCGATCACCTTCACCGACGCCACCGTGACCAAGGTCACCAGCACCACGAACAGGTAGTCCAGGGTCTTCACCGCCACCCCGCGTACCGCCGCCAGTTGCGGGTTGAAACTGGCCAGCATGATGCGGTTGTACAGCGGCAAGGCCAGCGCCAGCACCAGCACCGCGACGATACCCAGCACCACCAGGTCCTGGGCGCTGACCGTCAGTACCGAGCCGAACAGCACGTTCTCGAGGATGTGCACGTTGATCTTGCCCGCCAGCATTAGCAGCAGGCTTGCACCCAGGGCCAGGGACACCGACAGGAACACGCCGATTAGCGTATCCGGCGACAACCCGGTGCGGTTACGCAGGAAGTTGAGCAGGATGCCGAACAGCAGGCAGTAACCGAACAGGCTGCCGTAAGGGCCAGTATACGGCTCGCCCAGCAGGATGCCGATGGCAACCCCCGTGAGCGCGGCATGGCCGACAGCCTCGGAGAAGAAGGCAAAGCGCTTGACCACCACCAGGGTGCCCAAGCCGCCCAGCACCGGGCCGATCATCAGGCCGGCCAACAGGGCATTGACCACGAACCCGTAGGCCAGCGCCTCGGGCAGGTAGCCGGTGTTGGCCCATTCCTGGACCAGTTGGCGAAATGCTTCAAAACTCATGAGGCAAGGCTCTCGCTGCGCGGGTGAACGGAGAACAGGCCAAGCAGGCGCTCTGGGGTCAGGGCCTGTGCGGGTGGGGCGTCGAACAGCACCTGGCGGCTCAGGCCGGTGACCCGGTCGGCCAGGCGCAGCACGGCCTCCAGGTCGTGCTCGATCCACAACACAGTGGTGCCAGCCTGGCGCCAGCCGTGCAGCAGCTGCTCGAACACCTGAATGCCCGCTTCGTCGAGGGCCGACATGGGTTCATCCAGCACCAGCAGTTGCGGCTCGGGAATCAGGCCTTGTGCCAGCAGCACGCGTTGGCGTTCACCGCCGGACAGCGCGCCCATGCGCCGTTTGCGCTTGTCGAGCATGCCGACCCGGGCCAACGCGGCATCGATGGCCGGTTGCACGCGGCGTGACAGGCCGAGGAAGGCGGGCCGGCGCTGGCACATGGCGGCCATGAAGTCGTCCACGGTCATCGGCAGGCCACGGTCGAACTCCAGCGCCTGGGGCACGTAGCCGATCACTTCGTGGGGGCTCGGCCAGTGCAAGGTCAGTTGGCCCTGGTGCGGCATCTGCCCGAGCAGGGTCTTAATCAGCGAGCTCTTGCCGCCGCCGTTGGGGCCGACGATCGCATGCACGCTGCCGGCCGCCACGCTGAAGCTGACCTGTTCGAGAATGCGGGTGCGGCCCAAGGTCAGGTCGATGCCGGCAAACTCGATGCGCGGCCCATTGGCCGCGGCGAGGTGGGCGGCGGCGGTCATGCGCGGTTCTCCTGGATGGCGCGGACCACGGTGTCGAGGTTGCGCTTCATCTCCACTTCGTACTTTTCCTTGGTGTAGTCACCGTAGGAAATATGCGTCAGCGGGTACAGGCGCACGCCCGATTCGCGCTGAATGGTCTCGACGTAGGCGGACGGGAAGTCCATCTCCGAGAAGATCACCTTCACGTCCAGCGCCTTGAGCTGGTCGATGGTCTTTTTCAGCTGGGCCGGGCTGGGCTCGATGCCGTGCGCCGGTTCGACCACTGCAGTGACCTCCAGGCCAAAGTCACGCACCAGGTAGTCGTAGGCCGCATGGATGGTCGCCACGCGGAAGGTCGCGCTGGGCGCTTCGGTGACCTTGGCCAGGGCCTCGGCGCGCAGGGCGCGCAGGCGTTTGGCATAGGCGCGGGCATTTTGCGTGTAGAACTTGGCGTTGTCTGGGTCGAGCTTGCCCAGTTCGCGGGCAATGTTGTTGACCTGGGCGATGGTGGTGCTGATCGACAGGAAAGTGTGCGGGTTGACCACCTTGCCGGCGCCACGCGCGGCGATGCCGGTGGCCGCCAGCAACGGCACATTCTGGTTGGCCTCGATGGTGGCGATGCCGGGTTTTTCGCTGGCCGCGATCATGCGGTCGGCGAAGTCGTCATGGCCCACACCGTTGAGCACCACCACGTCCAGCGTGCCGATGCGTTTGATGTCCTCCGCGCGCGGCTCGTAGGCATGCGGGTTGAAGCCCGCCGGGATCAGCGGCACCACTTCGGCCTTGTCACCGACAATGTTGCTGACGTAGCTGTAGTACGGGTGCAGGGTAATGCCGATGCGCAGTGGCTTGCCGTTATCGGCCAGGGCCAGTGCCGGCAGGGCTAGGGCCAGGAGCAGGGCGAGGGCGGAGCGGAACATGGGGGAGTCCTTGGGTTCAGTGACGGTGTTCGCGGGTGACCCCGGCGTCGTAGTGGCTGACCACCTGTTGCCAGCCGGCGGCGATCAGGGCGGCGTGGCCCAGGTCGTCCGGCGTAACGGCGGCGCTGTCGCGGCGTAGCCACACATCCGGCTGGCCAGTGCTGTCGTCAGGCAGAATCAGCAGCAGGCTGCCGGCCACCTGAGGGGCCTGGCTGCGGCCCAGGTAGGCGCCAGTTGCCAGCCACGACCACTGGTGGCCACCGCGGCTCTGGCTGCCCGCATCGACCACAAAAGGTGGCAAGCCGTCGTCGGCCAGGGCTTGCACGCTGGGCACGGCGGCGGTTTCCTCGCGCAGCAACTGGATCTCGTCGAAGGCCACGCGCAGGTCGGTGTACAGGCCTTGCTCGGCGGGCGTCAGGTCGCGGCGGGCGTCGATCTGGTGGATGGCGATGGTCTGTTCGTCCTCGCGTTCGCCACGCAGCATCACCACCGTGGCGGCAAGCACCATGATCAGCAGGCTGACCAGCAGCACGTACAGGGTTTCGTGGCCGGCACCGGCCGGGCGGACTACCTGGGCGCGGTTCATGGCTGGGCTATTCATGGCCGGGCTGTTCATGGTTGGGCAATGTCGGCGTAGTCGACTTCGACGACATGCCCAGGGCCTGCATCGAACAGTACGTAGAACTCACCGTCGGGGCGTTTGAAGGTGAGGGTCGAGTCGTCGCCGAGCTTGCCGCCGACCAGCACCTGCTCGTCATAGCCGATCACATCCAGGGTCACCCCAGGGGCGCCGCTGCCATCCGAGAAACCGCCGGTGCATTTGACCTGGCCGCTGGCCACTTCTTCGCATTCGCACATCGGGTTGTGGGCCAGGGCAGGGCCGGCGGCCAGTACCAGCAAGGGCAGGGCGAGCTTACGCATCAGGTGTTTCATTTCTTGCCTCCTTGTTTCTCGAGCCAGGCCACGGTGGCGGGCGATGCCTTGGCCAGGGGGACCGAAGCCTGGTGCATGCTGCCGTCCCAGCCTTCGAGGGTGATCCAGATCTGTGCATCAGGCTGGGTGCGCGGCGGTATCAGCAGGTTGGTGCCCATGCGGTACGGAGCGCCGAAGAAAATGGTGCCAGCAGCGCGCAGGCTGCGCGGTTTGCCGATGCGCAGGTAGACGGCCTTGACGTCATTGATGCAGGCCTTGCACAGCGAGGCGCTGAACGACTTGAAATGGCCGGCCGGGCCGTCGGCGCGTGGTGCCTCGTCGCGCAGTTCGGCCAAGTTCAGGCTGTAGGGGCCGACCTGGATGTCGCTGATCACGTTCGCCCCCAGCCCGGCGTCGCCACGGAACAGCCTGGCGTTTTCGAAGTACTTGGGCATGAAACCCAGCGGGATGAGGATCAGCAGGATGTTCAGGTGGAAGCGCCATTTCAGCCACCACTGCTTGAGCGGGCTGGCGGGCAGGGTCTTGGCCTGGCTCATGGGCGGATCTCCACGGTGGTTTCACGGCTGGCCGCGCGTGGCGCACGCTCGCTGCGCTTGAGGGCGGCGGCGGTCGCCTGGGCGGTGCGTTTAGTCCAGATCAACAGGCCGCTGAACACCATCAGGGTGAGCACCAGGCCAAAGAAGAACCAGATCAGCTTGATCGCCAGGCCGCCAAAGTCGCCGGTGTGCAGGGGGCGCATGGACTCGGTGACAAACTCCAGGGCAGAGCGGTCGCTAATCAGGAACTGGCTGTCGACGTTGCTGGTGTAGGGGTTGACGGCGGCCGACTGGAACATCAGCGGGTACCAGCCGCGGCCACCCAGGGTGACATGGCTGTAGGCAGTAGCCGGCAGTGAAACGGAGCTGATCTCCAGGCCCGGGATCGCCAAGCCGGCGATGCGCGCCGCTTCATCCACATCGATGCGCGGTGCCTGGCTGCCATCGGCTGTCTGCGGCACATCCTCACGGGCGATGACCGGTACGATAGGTCGGCTGGAGATGCTGATGTTGTTGTCGAACAAAATCGCTTGGATCAGGAACCAGGTACCGGTGATGGAAATGACCGCGATGAACCAGATCGACCAAACCCCAGCCAGCCGGTGCAGGTCACCCCAGAAGATGCGCGAGCCATGGCCGGTGCGAACGGGCTTGAAGAAGCCCTTCCAGAATTTCTTGTAGACCACCAGGCCTGTGACCAGCGAGGCCAGCATCGGCAGGCCGAGTATCGAGACCAGGTACCAACCCCAGCTGAAGCCATTGGTGAAGGGCACCAGCCACCAGCCATGCAAGGCGCGGGTGAAGCCTTCGAAGTTGAAGTCCGGGCTCTTGCCCTGGATGGCCCCGGTGTACGGGTTGACGTAGAGCGTTGGGCTGGTGCCGTCGGGGAAGGTCACATCGGCGGTCAAGGCGAAGTGCGAGCCATCCGGCTGCCTCAGCGACTCCACGGCCATGTCCGGCTCGGCCTTGTGCAGGGCATCGAGCACCTGCTGGTAACTCAGGCGTTCGGCATCGCCGTCAGGCTTGCTGGCGCGCACGTCCGGGTTGGCCAGCCAGACAATCTCCTGGCTGACCACGGCGAGCATGCCGGTAAAGCAGACGATCAGCACGAAGAACCAGATCGGGAGGGCGAGCCAGCTGTGGACCAGGAACCACAACTTGGATTTGGATTTTTTCGGGGATTTGGCCATCTGATCGTCTTCTGAAATGTGTAGTCGAGCTTATGCCCAACCAAGAGGGCTGCACTTATAAAGACGAATGAGAATGGAAATCCTGCCGTTTTAAATGCAAGCAAATGTTTCAGAAAGCACAAGCCGGCCTTCGCGCAGGGCGACAGGCCGGCGAGTAAGGGCGGGAATCAGGCGCTGGTCAGGGCGACAGCCGGTTGCGAACGGCCATTGAGGCGCGACAGGTCCTGGTACAGCGCCTGGCCGATCTCGGCGGCGCGGGCGGGCAGCACCGAGAGCAAGGTGTCGCTCAGGCCGTGGCTGTTCTCGCAGAAACCTTGCAAGTAAACCGACGCCTGCAGGTCTGGGCTGGCCAGTACCCGGTAGTTGCGGTCGACGCTGAAGTCGTCCAGGTAACCCGCCAGTGGTGCCAGCAGGTCGCGGTGCGAGCGGCGCTCGTAGCCGGTAGCCAGGATCACCGCATCGTAGCGGTGGGTCTGGTGCTGGCCAGTGGCGAGGTCGCGCAGGGTCAGTTCCAGGCCTTCGCGGGTGGCCACCACCGCTTCCACCTGGCGCCGGCACAGCACGTTGTGGCGGAACTGGTGGGCGACCTTCTGGCGGTAGAGGATGCCGTAGATGCGTTCGATCAGGTTCAGGTCGACCACCGAGTAGTTGGTGTTGTGGTACTCGCCCAGCAGCTTGCTGCGTTGGTCGGCCGGCTCGTTGTAGACCAGGTCGGTATAGCCTGGGGAGAAGATCTCGTTGACGAACGGGCTGTCGTCGGCCGGCTTGAGTGCCGAGCCGCGCAGGATCATGTCGACCTTGACCGACGGGTAGCTGTCGTTGAGGTCGATGAAGGCCTCGGCGGCGCTCTGGCCAGAGCCGATCACCGCGATGCGCATCGGCTTGCCTTCAGTGCACGGCAGTTTGTTCAGGCTGCTGAGGTACTGGGAGTGGTGGAAGACGCGCGGGTCATCTTTGAAGGCGCCGAACTTTTCTGGAATTTTCGGCGTGCCGCCGCTGCCGACCACTACCGAGCGCGTGCGGCGGCTGTATTCGCGGCCTTGCAGGTCGCGCGAGACCAAGCGCAGGTGCTCGACCCGGCCGGCCGTCACTTCGGGCTCGATGCGCACCACTTCTTCGCCATACACCGCCTGGGTGGCGAAGTGCTCGGCGGCCCAGCGCAGGTAGTCGTTGTACTCCAGGCGGCAGGGATAGAAAGTGCCGAGGTTGATGAAGTCGGCCAGGCGCTGCTTCTGGTGCAGGTAATTGACGAAGCTGTAAGGGCTGGTCGGGTTGCGCAGCGAGACCAGGTCCTTGAGAAACGAAATCTGCAGCTCGCTCTGGGTCGCCAGTGTCTCGCCGTGCCAGCGGTAGTCTTTTTGCTTGTCGATGAACAGCGCGTCCAGGGCATGGCCCTGGGACTGAGCAAGCTCTTCCAGGGCGATGGCCAAGGCCAGGTTGGAAGGGCCGAAGCCCACGCCGATCAGATCTTTGATTGTTTCCTGCTGTGAGGACTGGCTCATGGCTGCGATTCCCTGAATGGTCGAATGTGGACGCCCGCCGGGGCTCCGGCTCCTGCGCAAGTACATGTGTTGGAACGAGCCACGTGAGGGGGAATTTACTGGTGGGGTTACAGGGTTTTGTCACCGCTGGCTAAAGAATTGCGTCCGGCGGCCGATAGGGGGGCCAAGGCAAGGACTCACCTGAAGGCAGGGAATCGGCATGACAGCAATATCTTTGAGTAACCTACACATCAATGGTGTTTCCGCCCAGGCGATGAGCGCTGCGGCGGCCGCCGAGCGCGAGCAGGCTAAGCAGGCCGCGCAGAGCGAAAAAGGCGGGCCATTGAGCATCAATGGCGACACCTTGAAGGTGGGTGGCGGTGGCCAGGCGGAGTCGGCCCAGGGCAGCGAGAGCAGCGACGAGTCGGCGGCTGTACAGCAGCTGCGGCAGATGATCAAGGAGCTGCAAAAGCAGCTGGCTGAAGAACAGAAGCAGTTGGCCGCATTGATGGCGTCGAAGATGGAAGAGACTGCCAAAGCCGCAGCGGTGAGCGCCAAGCAGGCCAGCATCGCCACCCTGACTGGCCAAATCATGCAGGCGACCGCGCAACTGCTCGAAGCGCTGCAAGAGAGCGGTGGCAGCAGCGTGGGCGGGATGGTCAGCACCCAGGCCTAGGCCCTAACTGACTGGCATTAGGCCTAGGGCTGTTGTAGGAGCAGCCTTGCGCTGCGAAGAGGCCAGTGTAGGCCCCTCACATCTAGGACTTATGCACCGGCCTCTTCGCAGCACAAGGCTGCTCCTACACTGGCAGCCTCAGAAATCCCAGCGGGTCGTGACCATCAGGTTGCGTGGCTCGCCGTAGTAGGTGGTGTCGAAGTTGCCCAGCCCGGTGAGGTACACCTTGTCGAACACGTTGTTGGCATTGACCGTGAAGCTCAGGTGCTCGCTGTACTGGTAGCGGGTCATCAGGTCCACCAAGGTGTACCCCCCCTGCTTGATGCGCGTGTAGTCGCCAGCCGTCGGGCTGTAGATAGTGCCGTAGAACGCGCTCTGCCAACGTAGCCCACCACCGACGGTGACGCGGTCCAGCGCGCCGGGCAGCCGGTAGGTGTTGAACAGCCGCGCCACATGCTCAGGCTTGGTGGTCGCCAGCGGGAAGCCGAACAGGCGGTTGTCGTCGGCGTCGCGGGTACGGGCGTAGGTGTAGCCGGCGGTGATGTTCCAGCCTGGTGCCAGTTCACCGGCCAGCTCCAGTTCGACGCCCTGGGTCGTGGCGCCGTCGATCGCTTTGTAGATGCCCTCGTTGGTGACCGGGTTGGTGCCGACGGAGGAGGCGACGTTGTCTTGTTCGATCCGGAAAAACGCCAGGGTAGCGTTGAGCCGGCCATCGAAATAGGCCGCCTTCAGGCCCGCTTCATAACCATCGCCTTCCACCGGGTCGAGGGTGGCGCCATTGACGTCCTTGTACACCTGCGGCTGGTAGATCGAGGTGTAGCTGGCGTACACCGAGTAAGTATCGTCCAGGTCATAGACCACGCCGGCATAGGGGGTGACGACGCCGTGTTGCTTGTAGCTGGCGTGGGTGTCATCCAGGGACGAGGTCGGGTAGTAATCCTGATCGTCGTTGTATTTGAAGGTGCTGACTCGGGTGCCGAGGATCAGCGACAGGTTGTCAGTTGGCCTCAGGCGCGTGGCCACGTAAGCGCCGTTCTGGCTCTGGGTGGTGGTGTAGTCGCCGTTTTTCGGGAAGTCCTGTATCGCAATCTTGCCGTTCCAGTCGAAGATCGAGCCCGGTACCTGGGCGAAGGCACTGCCGTCGAAGGTGTCGCCGGTCTGGCGCGAATGCGAGGTCATGAAGCCTGCGACCAGGTCATTCTGGCGGCCGAACAGGGTGAAGGGCCCGGACACATTCAGGTCGGCGGTGTTCTGCACGCGGTGGCCTTCCCAGCGCCCCCAGTAGAAGAACATGTCTTCGCCGGTTGCGGGGTTGGGGTTGCCGCCGCTGGCTGAGGCCAGGCGGGTGTCATGGTCGCTGATCATGTGGTTGAGGCTGAGCTTGACCTTCCAGTCATTGGCCAGTGCCTGCTCCAGCGAGCCGAAGTAGGTGGTGGACTGGAAGTCGCGGCGGCTCCAGTCGGCACCTGGGTTGTGCGAACGCGAAAAGTCGGTGCGGCTGCCGTCGGCAAAGTAGGTCGGGTTGCCAGTCCAGGAAGAGCCACGTGGCGTGGTGGTCTGGTTGTCGATGCCGAAGGTCAGCAGGGTGTCGGGCGTCAGGTCGGCTTCGAGAATGCCGTAGTAGACGTCCTTCTTCTGTTTGTAGTGATCCAGGTAAGACTTGCGGTCCTGGTACGCGCCGACCAAGCGGCCGCGCACACTGCCGCTGGCGTTGAGCGGGCCGGCGATATCACCTTCGGTGCGGTAGTTGTCCCAGGAACCGGCGCTGGCGGTGATTGAGGCCTTGAAGTCGTGGGTGGGCTTCTTGCGGATCAAGTTGACCGTAGCGGAGGGGTCACCGGAGCCAGTCATCAGCCCGGTCGCGCCCTTGATGACCTCGACGCGGTCGTAGGCGGCCATGTCGACGTGGGTCGCACCTTCGTCATAGACACCGTCATAGATGGTGTTGACGCCATCGTACTGGTAGTTGGTGATGGCAAAGCCGCGTGCGGAGTATTCCATGCGCTCGCTGTCATACGCCTGCACCGAAACCCCGGGCGTATTGCGCAGCACTTCGCCGATGTCTTGCGAGCCGTGGTCGTCGATCGCCTGGCGGGTAATCACGCTGACGGACTGCGGTGTTTCGCGCAGGGTCAGCGGCAGCTTGGTGGCGGTGGTCGAACCGCCGGTGGTGTAGGCGCCAGTGCCCTCGGTGATGTTGCCCAGGCCCTGGCCGTCGATGCGGCTAGGGGCCAACTCCACCACGTCACCCTGTTGGTGGGTCTGCAGCAGCGAGTAGCGGCCGTCGTTTTCCTGTACGGCCTGCAGGCCGGTGCCGCTCAGTAGCATCTGCAGAGCCTGGTCCACCGGGTACTGGCCATTCAAGGCTGGGGAGCGTTTGCCGCGCGTCCATTGGGTGTCGAACGACAAGACGATGCCAGACTCTGCGGCAAACCGGGTCAGTGTCTCGCCTAGGTCGCCCTGCGGCAGGTGGTAGTCATGCGCTTGCGCGGCACAGGCTGCGCCTGGCGCACCGAGCAATGCAGTCAGCAACAGGCAGGTGCGCAGGTCTGGCGCGCTGAACGGCCTGAGAGTGAAGCGGCAGGTCATCGTCGTTGTTCTCTGAAAGGTAAAGAGTCAGCCAGGGCTGGGGTTACCTATGAGTCGGATGAGCCGCGGCAAAGTGATCAGGCCTTGGCCATTTTTTTTATGCGGCGGTGACGGTGACCCAGTAGCGGGTGCGGGCCTGCACCTGCACCGGCAGGGACGTGGTCAGCGCGCGCAGTATCTGATCGGTGTCATTGAGCCGATAGGTGCCGCTGATGCGCAGGCCGGCCACCGAGGGCGCGCAGCGCAGCCAACCGGGCCGATAGCGCGCGAGGTCGTTGATGAAGGTTTCGAGGCGCTGGTCGTTCACGATCAGCAAGCCGCGGCTCCAGGCGTCTGCGGCACTGGCCAAGGCCTGCACGGCAGAAAAGCCCTGGCCATTGAACTGGCAGCTCTGGCCGCTGTTCAGCGCCATCGCCTGGCCAGCGGCAAGCGCCACGCGTGCTTGTTGGCCAAACACCTCGAGCTTGCCGGCGTCGTCCAGCAGCCGCACGGAAAAGCGGCTGTGGCCAGCCTCTACGCTGCCGTATCGGGTCACCACGCTGCAGCGTTGCTGCGCGGGCACCTCGACCATGATTTCGCCTTGGCGCAGCCGCACCGACGGCTGTTCGCGGGTCTCGTCGATGTCAACGGAGGAGGCGGTGTTGAGCAGCACCGTGCTGCCGTTTTTCAAGGTCAGCCAGCGCTGTTCGCCCACGCCACTGCGCACATCTGGCAACAGCGGCGAGTGCTGCATTTCGCGATAGCTGCCCAGGCCCAGGGCACTGCCCCCAAGCAACACCAGGCCGGCTTTGACCACGCGGCGGCGCGAGGCGTGGCGGCCGTGTGCGGCCACGGCCAACACCCGCGTGGTGGCAGGGGCATGGGGGGTGCTCATGCGTGTCTGCAAACGCTCGGCTTGCTGCCAGGCCCAGGCATTGACCGGGGTAGCGTTCAGCCACGCCTGCCAGGCACTGTACTCGCTGGGCTGCGCCTCACCGCTGTTGAGCTGGCTGTACCAGTGCGCGGCCTGGCGCAGGGCCGCGAGTTGCTCGGTACTCAGGGCCATGCTCACTGGCCGTGCGTCAGGCTGTAGATCATGCAGTGCTCGGCCGCCTTGGCAACGTAGCGGCGCACCGTCACTTCAGAGATGCTCAACTGGGTGGCGATGTGTTTGTAGGGCAGGCCATCGACCTGCGAAAGCAAGAACGCCTCACGCACCTTGGTGCCGAGCGCTGCCAGCATCGCATCGAGCTCGAACAAGGTCTGCAGCAGGGCAACACGCTGTTCTGCCGAGATGTCCAACGCTTCGGGTTGCTCGGCCAGCACCTGCAACCAGGCCCGTTCCAGGTGCACGCGGCGCAGATGGTCGATCATCAGACGACGGGCGATGGTGGCCAAGTAGCCCTTGGGTTCACGTACCGCTTCGAGCTTGGCCGCAGCGTCGGCGGCCGACATCACCCGAACGAACACGTCCTGGACCAGGTCCGCGGCCAGGTGGGTGCAGTTGACCCGGGGCGTCAGCCAACCGTGCAGCCACTTGCTCTGCGCGCGGTAGAGCTGGGTGACTTGGGTATTGAGGGCTACGTCCGGGGTGCTCATCCATGCCGCCTGAAAGAGTTGCAAATGTTAATGGTTCGCATTTTATGCAAACTGTTTCAGGCTTGGCAATGACCCGCGGACCGACAGCGTTACCGCTTCAAGGGGAGGTCGCGCGTTCCACGGCCTGTGCCCCACGCGTCTTGCGTCGCCCGGCAAGGCGTGCAATGACGTGCCGGGTCAGCGTGTTCCAGCAGTACGTCACCAGCACGCCACCGACAAGGGCCAGGGCCACCGCGAACAACGGCTGATCGACGATGCGCCGTGCCAGCGACTGGAACTGGAAGTGCGTCAGGTAAATGAACAACGTGGACGAGGCGATCATCGCGCCTGCCCTTGCGACCACGCCCGGCACGGGCACCGACCGGAACCAGATCAAGGCCAGCATCGCCGGCAGGGCGATATCGATGTAACGGGCAAAGGCCTGCCAGCCGAGGCCGGCAAGGGCCACCAGGTCGAGCTCGGCAATCAGCAGCAGCGCCACCGCACTGGCGATCGCTTTGCGCAGCGTGGTGTCGGCGTAGTGGATGGCCATGCCCAGTACCATCACGGCCAGGTAATGCTGAGGTACCCGGTTGAGCAGGGCTGTGGTGTCGAACACGAAGCGGCTGAACAGCACATCCGCCACCACCAGTGCGCACGAGGCCATGACCAGGCAGGGGAACGGCTTGGCGATGATCGCCTTGCGCACACGCTTGATCGACAACACGACACCGAGGATCAGCAGCATCTGCACCAACACTTCGATGTACCAGTAATTGAACACGCCGACCTTGTCGGGCGGGAACCAGTTGGAGATCAACAGCAGTGATTGCCAGTGGACTCGGTCGAACACCGCCTGCACCAGTACTGTGTACAGAATCGTCGGCACCGCGATGGCGGCCAGGGACTTGAGCAGCATGCGCGCATCGCCGCGCTCATCGATGGCCTTGAACTGGAACCTGGCCAGGCTGATGCCGGAGATCAGGAACAGCACCGACGTCTCGCCTGCAATCCGCCACTCGGAAAACACATTCAAATGCCCGACCACAATCAGCAGAATGGCGACCATGCGCAGGAACACCGGCACTTCCATGACCCGCATCGACCACGTGTTGGCGGGGGCGCCTGGTTCGGCCAGTTCGGCCAGGTCCTGTACCGGGATCATTTCCCAGCGATCCGGCAAGTGGCCAATCAGCGCTTCGAGCACCATCGAGGCGCGGACGAATGACAGCGAGTCGCCGCCGAGCTCCACGAAGGTGAGGCGGGCATCGATGTGCGGAGCCTGCAGTATCTGCGCCCAGGCCTCGGTCAGTTTCAACGCCAGCGGTGACAGCGCCTGCGGCGTGCTGGAGGCGCTGTCATCGAAGGCCGCAGGCAAGGCGCGCTTGTCGATCTTGCCGTTGGGCGTGAGTGGAATGCTTGGCACCAACAGGAACATCGCCGGCACCATGTAGTCCGGTAGCATGCCTGCGATGGCCTGGCGCAGTTCAGTGGTCGCTATGGGCTGATCGGCGACGCAGTAAGCGACCAGCCTGACACTCGCGTTGTCATGGTTGGCCAGCACCACGCATTGCTTGATGCGCGGCTGTTGGGTGATGGCGTTTTCGATCTCCGCCAGTTCGATGCGATGGCCGCGGATTTTCACCTGGCTGTCACCGCGCCCCAAAAAAGTGGCGCTGCCATCGGCCAGGTACGTGCCCAGGTCGCCGGTGCGGTAGCAGCGGTCGGCCGGGGCGCCGGTGAACGGGTTTACCACGAACTTTTCCTGGGTCAGAGCCGGGTCGCCCCAATACCCCAGCGACAGGTAGGGGCTGCGGATCAGGATTTCCCCGGCTTCGCCGGCTTCGACCAGGTGGTTGGCCTCGTTGACGAGCAACAGTTGCGCGCCGCCTATGCCTTTGCCCAACGGGATTTTGCTGTTGTCTGCGTGCGGGTCAAGCACGTGGAAGGCCATGGCCTGTGGCGTTTCGGTGGTACCGTAGAAGTTCACGCTGGTGGCCTGTGGCGCAATGGCACACATCTGCTGGTACAGCGTAGGGCTGAGCGCATCGCCACCCCAGAACAGGTAACGCAAGCGTTCGAACAGCAGCCCGTTCATCCGTGCGCCGGTTTCGATCAGTTTGCCCAAAGGCGGCGTCAGGTGGATGACGGACACGCCGTGGTCGTGTATCCACGCAGCCAGGCGCGACGGGTCGGTCAGGGTGGACTGGGCCGGGCAGAGGATGGTGGCGCCAATCGACAGCGGCGTGAACACATCGCGGTAAACCGGGTCGTGGCCCAGGCCGGATAGCAGCGAAAAGCGGTCATCCTGGGTAAAACCATGCTGCTGCACGTGCCAGTCGACGAAGTGCACCAGCGGCGCATGATGGGTGACGATGCCCTTCGGTTCGCCAGTGCTGCCCGAGGTGAAGGTAATGTAGGCAGGCTGAGCGGGGCTGACTGCGGGCAGGGGCACTGGCTGGCTGGCGAAGTGTTGCAGGGCATCGGCGGGGGCGTGCGGCACGTTCACGCAGTGCGCACGGCCAGGTTCGACCTCGGTGTCGCCACAGCGCAATACAAAGCCAGGTTCAAGTGTGCGGATGATCTGGCCGATACGCGCAGCCGGGTATGCGGCGTCGGCGACGGTGAACGTCAGCCCGGCGCGCAAGGCGCCGAGCATGGCATAGACCAGCGCGGCGCCGCGAGTTGCGACAATCACTACCCGATCGGCGCTGATGGCGCCGTTTTCGAGCAGGTACGTGGCGATACCCTGGCTGATCTGCTCAAGTTGTCGATAGCTGCAGGTGGCTTCGTGGGCAATGATCGCGGTTGCCTCGGGCGAGCGACTCGCCTGCTCCACAAAGGCCTGGAAGATCGGCCGTTCGGCACGGTACTCAAGGCTCAGCGTCGGGTTCGGGCGCAGATCCGGCATGTTATGTGTTCGCTCCGCATGAACGGCAAGTGGCTGGCTGGATAGCACAACGCTAGTGCAGGGCAGTGAATGGCGCCAATGCGCTTGCGGTATTTACGTGGGCGCTGAAATGTTGGGGCCGCTTTGCGGCCCATCGCGACGCAAGGCCGCTCCCACAACAGAACGCATCCCCCTGTGGGAGCGGCCTTGCGTCGCGATGGGCTGCAAAGCAGCCCCAACTGCTCAAGGCTTACCGGCCACGCTCCAGCCGGGTGCCTTTTTCAGCCGATAGGCCAGGGCAGGGCGGGTCATGCCGAGCAGCCGCGCCGCTTCCGAAACGTTTTGCCGGCAGCGTGCCATGGCCTCTTGCATCAGCGCCTCCTCGACGGCATCCAGGCCGGTGCCGCTGTCGATGATCTGCGCCACCCAACCTGGCGTTGACAGGTCGCTGTCGGCCACCAGCCGGCCATCGCTGCCAAGGCCGATGCTGTCGATGGCGGGCGGTGCATGCGGGAACAACGCATCCAGGCCGATACTCTGGTTTTCGTCGGTGATGATCACGCCGCGCTCCATGAGGTTTTCCAGCTCGCGGATGTTGCCCGGCCAGTCGTAATGCAGGCACACCTCCATGGCCCGGTCGCTGAGGCCGCGGGTTTTCTTGCCGTAGCTTTCATGCAGGCGCCCGAGGAAGTGCTCGATCAGCAGCGGGATGTCCTCGCGGCGCTCGCGCAGTGCGGGGATGCGTACCGGGAACACGTTGAGCCGGTAGAACAGGTCGGCGCGAAAACGCCCGTCCTTGACAGCTTGCTCCAGGTCTTCATGGGTGGCGGCGATCACCCGCACATCAACGTTGCGTGTGCGGCTGTCGCCCACCCGCTCCAGTTCGCCTTCCTGCAACACCCGCAGCAGGCTGGCCTGGGCGCGTGGCGTAAGCTCGACGATTTCGTCGAGGAACAGGGTGCCGCCGTTGGCCCGCTCGAAACGGCCCATGCGGGCCTGCTGGGCGCCGGTGTAGGCGCCTTTCTCGACACCGAACAGTTCGGCCTCGATCAGGTCGGGCGGTATGGTCGCGCAGTTCAGGGCGACGAACGCCGCGCCAGCGCGCTCGCTGCGCAGGTGCAGGCTGCGGGCGATGACTTCTTTGCCGACGCCGGTTTCACCCAGCAACAACACCGAGGCCTTGCCCGAGGCGACCTTGTCGGTGAGCGCGCAGCAGCGCCGGTACACCGCCGACTGGCCGATGCCGTAGAACTGCCCCGATTCGTACTGCAGGCGCTGGCGCAGGTTGGCCACCTGCACCTGCAAGGACTGCAACTCATCGATCACCGGGTCGCTCTGGAAGTAGCGCATGAACGTTTCGGCGTCTTCCCATTGCTCCACCGGCTTGCCGATGATGCGGCATTCGCTGCCGCCACAACCGCGGCAGCTGACCTCTTTGTACAGCACCTGGCGGCCGAGGAAGAACGAGCTGTAGCTGATTGCGTAGCCCAGCAGCATCCAGCAGATCGGTTGCTCGGACTGCAGGTTTTCTTGCTGGCAGTTTTCCACCTCGAAAGAGTCCTGCCATTCGATGTCGGCGTAGAAATGGCCGTTGTCGAGGTCGATCTCCAGCTGCAACGGGCGGACCTTGACCATGCCTTTGAGCGAGTGCAACTGGGGGCCGATGAAAAACATCTCCACCGGGTTGCCGTTGGGGCGCAGCTTGCGGGCGAGCTCGGCATCCTTGAGGCCGGACTGGTAGCCCAGGCGCAGGAAAAACCCCTTTGCGCGTTCGACGCCGAGCATTTCGATCAGCTCGCGGCGCATACCGGCCATCATCGCCGCCTGCACCAGCAGCATGCGTTGTTCGTCCAGCCAGATCTTGCCTTCGGTGCCGAGGAAACGCACCCGTTCGGTGAGGTCCTTCAGCGCCGGCGCAGGTTCTGGCGCCCTGTACTGGGTAATCATTCGCGTGCGCCCCTTGCTTGTAATTGTATGGGGAATCGGCGCGTTCCGCTCAGGCGTGGGCGGGTGGTGGTCGCGCCGGGACGACCTCGGCGGCTCAGGCAAGGCTCGGGTCATCTCTTCTTTCTAAACCGCCTGAAACCTACGCAAAAGTCAATCGCAGCACGCGTTGGTCATTTGCTCGAAGTGCCGTTGCGCGATTGAGCAAATGATCAATCGGGCGGGCTGCGGCGGCCGCTTGATCGCGTCTCGGCTTATCTTTGATTGGTGTAAAAATCTTTTTAAATCAATGAATTGAATTGTTTTTCCTGCTCTGGAAGCAGGCCTGGCACAGCGGTTGCTCTAGCCCTTGCAAGCCTTACCGGAGCACAACCGATGACCCCAGCCACCACGCCTTTCGAGCAGATGCCGCGCTACGTCCGGGTACGCAGCGCGCCGGACGCCGCCTTTGTCGAGTTCGACTTTGCCATCGCCTACCCGGACTTGTTCGTCGAACTGGTTTTGCCACGCGCTGCCTTCGCGCGCTTCTGCGAAAGCAACCGGGTGCTTCACATGGACGCCGCAATGGCCGCTGCCGTCGATGCCGACATGCAGAAGTGGCGCTACGGCGAGCGCCACGACGACAACGACTGACGCGCCGTTTGCCGGCGCATTGCTTCCCCACAACAACAAGTACAGGACGCCTTGCATGAGTATCGAGATCAAGACGGCCACGGTCGAGCCGATCCGCCAGACCTTCAGCCACACCCGCCGGCGTTTCGGCGATAAACCTGCCAGCCGCTACCAGGAAGCCAGCTTCGACATCGAAGCCGCCAGCAACTTCCACTACCGCCCGCTGTGGCAGCCCGACAAGCTGCTCAACGACCCCAGCCGCACCGCCGTGTGCATGGCCGACTGGTACACCGTCAGTGACCCGCGCCAGTACTACTACGGCACTTACGTGCAGGCCCGGGCACGGATGCAGGAAAATGCCGAGCACAGCTTCGCCTTCTGCGAAAAGCGCGAACTGTTGGCCAGCCTGCCCGTCGCAACCCGTGCCCTGATCGCCCGCGTGCTGCTGCCGCTACGCCATGCCGAACTGGGCGCCAACATGAACAACAGCGGCATTGCCGCGGACGCTTTCGGTACCAGCGTCACCCAGATGCATATGTTCCAGGCCATGGACCGCCTGGCCATTGCCCAGTACCTGTCGCGCATCGGCCTGCTGCTCGAAGAGGACGGCCTGGCATTGCTGGCCGAAGCCAAGCAGCGCTGGCTGGACGAACCTGCCTGGCAAGGGCTGCGCCGCTATGTCGAAGACAGCCTGGTGGTGCAGGACTGGTTCGAGCTGACCCTGGCGCAAAACCTGGTCAGTGATGGGCTGCTGTACCCGCTGCTGTTCGAGCACTTCGATGCCCAGCTGGTGGCCGCCGGAGCAGGGCAGGTCGGCATGCTCACCGAGTTCATGCGCTTGTGGTTCGCCGAGAGCCAGCGGTGGGTCGACGCGCTGGTCAAGACCGTGGTCGGGGAGAGCGCACACAACCGCCAACGGGTCGACGGCTGGGTGGCCCAGTGGCGCGTGCGCGCACGGGAGGCGCTGCTGCCGCTGGCCGAGGTCGGCCCTGGGCGCGAAGCCCTCGATGCCATCGACAGCGCCTTTGGCGCACGCCTGAAAAAACTCGGCCTCAGTGGAGACGCCGCATGACTTCCCTCGTCTACATCGCCTTCCAGGACAACGACAGCGCCCGCTACATCGTCGAGGCCATCACCCAGGACAACCCGCACGCAGTCGTCCAGCACCAGCCCGCGATGATCCGCGTGCAGGCCGAAGGGCGCCTGGAGATTCACCGCGCCACGGTGGAGGAAAAGACCGGCCGTGAATGGGACGTGCAGGAAATGCTGATCGACGTCATCACCCTCGGCGGCAACGTCGAGGAAGACGAAGACTGCTTCGCCCTGCACTGGAACTGACCCGCCCAACGACCAACATTCGGAGAGCCACCATGGCCGCCAAGCGCCTCAACCAGAAAGACAAATACCGTTGCCTGACCCGTGACCTGGGCTGGGAACCGAGCTACCAGAGCAAAGACGCGATCTACCCCTACGAACGCTTCGAGGGCATCAAGATCACCGACTGGGACAAGTGGGAAGACCCCTTCCGCCTGACCATGGACGCCTACTGGAAATACCAGGCCGAAAAAGAGAAGAAGCTGTACGCGATCTTCGACGCCTTTGCCCAGAACAACGGCCACCAGAACATTTCCGATGCCCGTTACGTCAACGCGTTGAAGCTGTTTTTGAGTGGTGTCACGCCCCTGGAATACCAGGCCTACCAAGGCTTCGCCCGCGTCGGCCGGCATTTTGGCGGTGCCGGTGCGCGGGTGGCCTGCCAGATGCAGGCGATAGACGAACTGCGCCACGTGCAGACCCAAGTGCATGCGATGAGCCATTACAACAAGCACTTCAACGGCCTGCATGACTTTGCCCACATGCACGACCGGGTGTGGTTCCTCTCGGTGCCCAAGTCGTTTTTCGAAGACGCCCGCACGGCTGGCCCGTTCGAGTTCCTCACGGCCATCTCGTTCTCCTTCGAGTACGTGCTGACCAACCTGCTGTTCGTGCCGTTCATGTCCGGTGCCGCGTTCAACGGCGACATGGCTACCGTCACCTTCGGCTTCTCGGCGCAGTCGGACGAAGCCCGGCACATGACCCTGGGCCTTGAGGTGATCAAGTTTCTGCTCGAGCAGCACGAGGACAACGTGCCGATCGTCCAGCGCTGGATCGACAAATGGTTCTGGCGTGGCTACCGGCTGCTGACCCTGGTCGGGATGATGATGGATTACATGCTGCCGAACAAAGTGATGTCGTGGGCCGAGGCCTGGGAGGTGTACTTCGAGCAGGCCGGCGGCGCGTTGTTCAAGGACCTGGAACGCTATGGCATCCGCCCGCCGAAATACGTCGAGCAGACCACCATCGGCAAAGAACACATCAGCCACCAGGCCTGGTCGATCTTCTACCAGTACAGCCAGGCCACCAATTTCCATACCTGGATCCCCACCGACGAGGAACTGGACTGGCTCTCGGCCAAGTACCCGGACACGTTCGACCGCTACTACCGGCCGCGTTACGAGCATTGGCGTGACCTGCAGGCGCGCGGCGAACGCTTCTACAACCCGACCCTGCCAATGCTCTGCCAAATCTGCCAGATCCCGCTGGCCTTCACCGAGCCGGACGCGCCCACGCAACTGAGCCACCGCAGCCTGGTGCATGAAGGCGAGCGTTACCACTTCTGCTCCGATGGCTGCTGCGACATCTTCGCCTACGAGCCCGAGAAATACGTGCAGGCCTGGCTGCCGGTGCACCAGATCCTGCAGGGCAACTGTGGCGGTGAGGATGTCGAGGCGGTGGTGCGCGACTACTACAACATCGCCCCCGGCCAGGACAACTTCGAGTACCAGGGCTCGCCCGAGCAGCAGCGCTGGGAGGCCTTGCAACGTGCTGGGCGCAAGGCCGGCTGAGCCGCCAAAACACCGCAACTGCCTGGGCGCCTTGCTGCGCCCGGGCCCATACAAGAACAAGAGGAACCTTGCCATGCCCGTGACCGCCATCGGCGCCTACACCGCCCAACCCTTGGACCTTCAGGCCAACTTCCACGGCGCCCAGCTGGTGTACCTGTGCTGGGAAAACCACCTGCTGTTCTGCGCGCCGTTCACCCTGCCCGTGGACCCGGCGCAGCCGTTCGCGGCCTTCATCGAGCACGTGGTCAAGCCGGCCATTGCCCTGCACCCCGATGCCGCGCAGGTGGATTTCACCGCCGCACGCTGGCGCCTGGACGAACAGCCATTCACGCCTGACCTGTCCCGTGGGCTGGCCGCCAACGGTGTCGTCCACAAGAGCCTGCTGCACCTGCATACCCCCGGCCTTGAAGGCCTGGGCGGCAGCCATAACTGAGGAGCGCTGCCATGAGCTATCAAGTCACCATCGAACCCACCGGTGAACAGATCGAGGTGGAGGAAGGCCAAACCATTCTCGAGGCTGCCTTGCGCCAGGGCGTGTGGTTGCCGTTTGCCTGCGGCCACGGCACCTGCGCGACCTGCAAGTGCCAGGTGCTGGAAGGTGAGGTCGACCTGGGGGCGGCGTCCTCCTTTGCCCTGATGGACATGGAACGCGACGAGGGCAAGGTGCTGGCCTGCTGTGCCATTCCACAAAGCGACCTGGTGATCGAGGCCGACATCGACGTCGACCCTGACTTTGCCGGCTTGCCGGTGCAGGACTACCGCGCCGTGGTCACCCAACTGGTTGAGCTGTCGCCGACCATTCGCGGCGTGCACCTCAAGCTCGACCGGCCGATGGCGTTTCAGGCCGGACAATACGTGAACCTGCAGCTGCCTGGCATCGAAGGCACACGCGCGTTCTCCCTGGCCAACCCGCCTGACCGGCCCGATGAGGTGGAGCTGCACGTGCGACTGGTGGAAGGCGGCGTGGCGACCGGGCACATTCACCGGCAACTCAAGGTGGGTGATGCGTTGGGCCTGTCCGGCCCTTACGGGCAGTTTTTCGTGCGCAGCGCTCAGCCGGGCGACCTGATCTTCATCGCCGGTGGCTCAGGGTTGTCGAGCCCGCAGTCGATGATCCTCGACTTGCTGGCGCGGGGCGACACGCGGCACATCACCTTGTTCCAGGGCGCACGTACCCGCGCCGAACTGTACAACCGCGAGCTGTTCGAAGCGCTGGCGGCCCGCCATGCCAACTTCAGCTATGTGCCAGCCCTTAGCCAGGCAGCCGAGGATGAGCAGTGGCAGGGGGTACGCGGCTATGTGCACGACGCTGCCAAGCAGCATTTCGACGGCCGCTTCAACGGCCACAAGGCCTACCTGTGCGGCCCGCCACCGATGATCGACGCCGCCATCAGTTGCCTGATGCAGGGCCGCCTGTTCGAGCGCGACATCTTCATGGAGCGCTTCTACAGCGCTGCTGATGCCGCAGGTGAAGGCCAGCGTTCGGCGCTGTTCAAGCGCATCTGACCGGCTTATTGCACGACCGATAACAACAACAAAGGTTGACCCGATGAACCCGAAGCTTGCCAACCTGCTACGCCTTGCCGCCTGCGCCACGCTGTTCGGCGCAGCCAACCTTTCGCAGGCTACCGAAGGGGGTGGCACGTCGTACCCGCTCGGTGCCGAGAACTACATGTCCGGCGCCATGCCGCCGCCGGGTGTCTATGGCCAATTGTTCGTCAACCACTATGAGGCTGACAACCTGCGTGGTAACGACGGCAGCAAGCTGCCGGTAGACTTTCGCGTGCGCGCCAATGCGATCGTGCCACGCCTGATCTGGGTGAGTGATTACACGGTATTGGGCGGCAGCCTTGCGCTGCACGCGATAGTGCCGCTGGTGGACCTGAAGGTTTCGGTCAATGGCCAGTCGCAGCACAACCGTGGCTTGGGGGACGTGATTTTTGGCCCGGCGCTGGGTTTTCACCACAGCGACAAGTTCCACAGCATCCTGGCCTTCGACATGATTGCGCCCACGGGCCGTTACGACAAACACGACCTGGCCAACCCTGGGCGCAACTACTGGGTGTTCGAGCCGGTGTACGCGATGAGCTACGTCGACCCCGCAGGGCTCAACCTGGATACCAAGGTGATGTACGACTTCAACCGCAGCAACCCGGATACCGACTACCGGTCTGGGCAGGAGTTTCATGTCGACTATGCGGTGGGGTGGGGGCTGGGCAACGGGTGGGTGTTGGGGGTAGGTGGTTATTACTACCGCCAGACGACTGACGACCGCCAGGACGGCGAACGTATTGAAGATAACAAAGGGCGTAGCTTTGCCATCGGGCCGTCGATCAAGTACAGCGGCGAGGGAGGGTGGTTTGTGACAGCGAAATGGTCGAAGGAGACCGAAGTGCGTAACCGCGCCCAAGGGGACGCGTATTGGGTGAAGCTGACGTTGCCGTTTTGACTTTCAGGGAAACTGCCCAGCCTCTTGGGGGCAGTTCACATTGTGGGAGCGGGCTTGTCCCGCGAATGAAGCTACGCGGTGCATGGCACCGGCTTCGCCGGTGTTCGCGGGGCAAGCCCGCTCCCACAGAGTCGCCGCTAAATCAATGAGCAAGACAGTTGCTCCAACAGAGTCGCTGCTAGCTCAATGCGTTAAGTTTTGCTCTATGGGAGCAGGCAATCGATTCAGGCAACATCCACCAGCACGATCTCGCTGTCCTCGATGGCCGTCACCCGCAACACGTCCTCTTGCTCGATCGCCACCCCATCGCGCGCTTTCGCCTGCAGGCCGTTGACCTCTACCAATCCCTTGGCCGGCACCAGGTAACCACGGCGCCCGGCATCGAAGCGGTACTCGGCGCTTTCCCCTGCACGCAGGGTCGCGGCCACCAGCCGGGCATCGGTGCGAATCTGCAAACTGTCTTCGTCACCTTCACGCCCGCTGGCCAGGGTCACGAAGCCTTCGCCACGCTCACCGGTGGGGAAAGGGCGGGTACCCCAGGTCGGCGCATCGCCCACTCGCTCAGGCACTACCCAGATCTGGAAGATCCGCGTATCGACGTCCTCCAGGTTGTACTCGCTGTGCACGATGCCGGAGCCTGCACTCATCACCTGCACGTCACCCGCTTCGGTACGGCCTTTGTTGCCCAGGCTGTCCTGGTGGGTGATCGCGCCTTCACGGACGTAGGTGATGATTTCCATGTCACGGTGCGGATGCGGCGGGAAACCGCTGCCGGCGGCGATCAGGTCATCGTTCCAGACCCGCAGGTTGCCCCAGTGCATGCGAGCAGGGTCGTAGTACTCGGCAAACGAGAAATGGTGGTGGGCATCGAGCCAGCCGTGGTTGGCGTGGCCGAGGCTTTCGAACGGTCGCAGTTGCAGCATGGTCGTGCTCCTTGAATCAGTGGAATGACGCCATGATGCGACAAAGAAAGATCGAAAATAAGCGTAAATATCGACTAATAACAATCGAATTGATAGATCTTTAAGGCTGCGGATTTTTATCCGTTTCATCGCCTAATCCACTGATCTGCAAGCATTCGCTGGTGATTTTTGGTGGATGCGGCGAACATGGCACGCTGATTTTGTATTCCATCGGAGTGACCGTGGTCCACGAGCATCCCCAGGCGCCTGCCGACCTGACCCCACCTGCCCAGTTACCGTGGTTTCGCCGCCTGGCCGCCCGCCTTTTGGGGCGAGGCCTGACCCGCTTGCAAGCCCAGCATCGCGACTCCTGGTTCCTCGGCCACGCCACAGGCCAGCGCAGTGGCCATGCCGACGGGGTGCGCGAAGGCTTCGAGCGCGGGCGTGTGGAAGGGTACGAGGCGGGGCGCCAGGTGCTGGTCATCCGCGATACCCGCCCTGACACCGCCGCCGTACCCGGCCAGGACGACTACCTCTTTGACGATTGGCGCCTGCCGTTGACCGCCGAATTGAAGAAGCGCTTCAAGGCCGATGTGGCCCAGCGCCTGCCCGCCGAGGCGCAACCCAGCGCGGCCCAGTGGAAGCTGATTTTCAGCGACACGCCGTCCACCTGCGTGGTGGCGGGGGCAGGGGCGGGCAAGTCCACCTCGCTGGTGTTGCGCATTCTGCTGCTGCGCCATTACCTGGGTTACGAGCTGGACGCGATGACCGTGGTCACCTTCACCCGTGAATCGCGCAAAGACTTCATCAAACGCCTGCTGCAGGTGTTCGCCGTGTGGCAGATCGACCTGCAGCCCGCGCTGGCCCGCGAGCTGGTGCGCACCTTCCATTCGCGCATCTTGCCGCTGGTGCGCAGCCTGCCAGGCTTTGGCCAGGTGCGCGCGTTCGAGACACTGGGCAACGAGATGCCGGCGGGCCGCGAGGCCGAAGCCGAGAGCAACCCGTTCGACCTGCGCCTGAACGATGCGCAGCGCCAACAGCTGAACCTTTGCTACAGCAGCTTGCTGGGCGATAACCCGCGCTTTGCCGAACTTATTGGCCTGCTGCGCAGCGAAGCGCTGCAGCTCAAGCCGCTGGACCCTAGCCACCCGGACGTGCAAAAGCGTGCGCAGGTGACCCAGTTGGCCGCCCAGCGCGACGAAGAGCTGTGCGATGTCATCGAAGACCTGTGGTTCGCCGCAGGCGTCTGGCCGATCAAAGGCATCGAGCCGTGCCGCGACACGGTCGAAATCCGTGGTAGCCGCTTCCACGTGCATGGCCGCCTAGAGGGGCAGGGGGTTTGGGTGGTGCTGGGTTTCGACCCCGCGGAAAGCGCCCAGTACCAGCGCCCTGGCGCCAAGCTGGCGGTGCGTGCCGAGTGGGCGGTCAAGCGCACCCTTCTGCAGGCCTTCTGCGACAAACCGCTGATCTGGCTGGACAACTACGCGGCCGCGCGGCGCCTGGCGGCCTCCCTGGCCGGTGATGCGGTGGCCGGCCCCGGTTTCGAGTACAAGGTCAAGGGCGAACTAGCCCCGGCACCGCTGCTCGACGCCTTTGTCGGTGCCGCCAACTTCATCGAGAACCTGGGGCTTGATGTGAACGGCGCCGTGGCGGCGATGAGCTTCCCGTCAGGCGACAGCGACGGCCTGTTCTTCGAAGCCCTGGCGCTGTACTGGAAGGCCCTGGAGGCGTACCTGCTGGACCAGTCGCCGCCAGTGATGAGTTACAACCGCATGTTTGCCCTGTTTAGCGAGAACAACCCGGAAAACCTGCAACTGCTGCCCGACCCATTGCTCAGGCCCCTGGCGCATTTGATGATCGATGAGTTCCAGGACGTTTCGCCGCAAATCGTCAGTTGGCTGCGTGCCTGCCTTGCCGAGATCCGCCGGCGTGGGCCGTCGATGCACACCGGCCGTAATGCCCAGCATTCGTCGCTGTTGTGCGTGGGTGACGACTGGCAATCGATCTATGGCTGGCGCGGCAGTTCGCCGAAGTACTTCATGGAGTTCACCAAGGCCTTTATGTCACCGGCCAACACGCGGGTGATGATGGTCGAGAACTACCGGTGCCAGCAGCAGGTCATCGATGCGGCGGAATACCTGGTCAAGGGCACGCCCGCGATCACCGGCAAGAAGGCCCGCGCCAGTGGCCCGGCAGCCGAGTTGCCGGGTTCGCCAGTCAAGGTGTTCGATCGCGACGAGGCCGCGCTGGGCGAGACCCTGATCGAGCATTATCAACGGGGCGAGACGGTGATGATGCTGTACCGCAAGGGCAGCGACAAAGCCCTGATGAACGACCACCTGCAGGCCGTGCTACACGCCGAGGCAGCACTGCCGGCCGAGCAACGCCGGCTGCGGCAGTTGACCTACCACAGCGCCAAAGGCTTGCAGGCCGATGCGGTGTTCATGCTTGGTGACTGCCAGTACCTGACCAGCTCGCCTTACAAGAACCAGGTCTATCGCCTGGCCGGCCTGGGTAAGGCCGGTGATGCCCAGGCATTCGATACCGCGCAGAAGGAAGAAGTACAGCGCTTGGCCTATGTTGCGGTCACGCGTGCGGTCAGGCACTGCTACTGGCACGTGGAAGCGGCCAACAGCGAAGCGCCGGCGGCGCCGCGTGCGTCGAGCCAGGTTGATGGCCGGCAGGCCTTCTTCGAAGACCTGCGCGGGCAGTGAGGGCGGTTTAACCGCCCAGGGTTTGCGCCTGGCGGGTGAGGCTGGCCAGCAACCCCGCCTCCACCGCTTGCTGTTCGGCGGTCAATGCACGCATGGCGCTGTCGAACTGCCCATCGTTGAGCGGCACGCGCTGGAGGTTGCCTTGATTGTCCACGGGCGACGTTGGGAGGGTGTCGGTCAACGCACTGATCACCGAACTGTCCAGGCGGGTAACGGCTTCCTGGGTTTCATCCAGGCAGTAGAAGAGGTAGTCGTGCCCCTGTCGCCAGAAGTCGGTGAGCAACATGAACTGCGCGGCATACTCGCGCTTCAGGTAGCTTACCCACCCCGGCTGCTCGATAAGCCATTGCAGCCGGGCATTGGTGTCGGTGTCAAGGGCGCGCACGGCGGCCTCGACCCTGTCGATGATGACCTGGTTGACTTGGGCCGTGTCACGGTAGCGCATGCCGTGGCTGGGCTCGGGGAAGTCTAGCGGCTCGGCCAGGGACTGGCGCAAGGCCAGGCGAATCTCGATATCGTCCACCAGGCCGTTTTGCAATTCACCGTCGGGGAACGCTGCGGGGTCATCCAGCACATCGTGAGGCGGCAGTGCTTCGTCGAATACATGGGCCTGCAGCGCCTGTTTGCGTAGCGACCGGCGGACACTGATGCGGTCAGCCAACTGGTTGACCTGATCGCGCCTGTACAGCTTGCGATACAGCGCCAGCAACTCGCCAGGGCGAGTACCGGCGCCACCCGCCGCCTCGTAGGCCAGCACTTCGATCTCCAGGGCACTGAAGGCGTCGGCTCCGGCATCCCCGCAGGTGGGCGGGAAGTCTTGGGCCACTGTGTTCAGGCGTTCGCGCAGCGCACTGTCCCCCGCCGCTTTTTCCAGCAAGGCCCAAACACGGTTACGCAGGCTCTGCGCATCGCGCTGTGCTTCAGCGGATTGGCTCAGGCGTTCCAAGACCCCTTGCAGGTCGTTGTTCTCCCCCTGCTCGAACAGGTCGCGCCAAAGTTGCTCCTGGGCGTCGCTCGCCGTGTTGCGCCAGAACGCTTGCCACTCGGGCATCGTCCCCGCGTGTTCAAAAACGTTGACGCCACTGGCGCCCAGACGTGTCCGTGTTTCGGCCTCCAAGTTGTTGTAGTTGAACAGCCAGCGGCGTTCAGGCAACCGCGCTGAGACATCTCGGGCAAACGGTGTACGCAGTACCCCAGGCAGGTCGGGCACGTTGTGGATGCGATTGAAAGACAGGTCAAGGTGGCGCAGCCGGTACTGCGGCTGGCTCATCAGGGTGGTCAGGCCTTCGGGCCATTGCTGCAGGTCGCAGCGGTGCAGGTTGAGGTGGCTGAGGCGGGCCATGAAGCGCAGGTCGGGAGCGACTTGTAGCGGGTTGAAATCCAGGTGCAAGACGAGTGGGTGGACCATGTCCTGGAAGCGTGCGGCAAGCCTTTCATCCAAGGTGATGTGATTGTTCCCCAGGCCCAGCGCGTCCAGGCGCAGACGGCTCAAAAACTGTAAACTGGCGTCATCCAGTTCCAGAAAATTACGGCGCAGATTGAGAATGCGCAGGCCCGGCATTGCGCCAATGGCTTGTTGAGCCGCAGGTGTGAGGGCCCGCAGAGCATTGCCGGTCAGGTTCAGATCGCGCAGCCTGGGAGCAGACCTCAGCGCCTCGAACAAGGCTTCGGCATTCATGTGCGGATTGCTGGTCACGTCCAATGCCTGCAGGTGAGGGAAGTTGGCCAGAAAAGCGCCTTCCAGGCGTTCCAGTCGCAAGCCGTCGAGCCGCAATTCGTGGATATGCGGCATGGCGGCAGTGATGGTTGGCAATTCGCGCATGTGAATACGCTCCAGCCATAACAGATTGCGTTGTTCCCCGCCTTCACGGCGGCAGGCGCTCATTAGGCGCTCGGCGCATTGCTGGCGGCTTCGTCGATCTTCCAGGTCTTGCGCGGTTTCGATCCAGCGGCCGAGATCACGGTCCAGGGTACGCTGCTCGGCTTCCAGACTGTTGATCGCTGTGCCCAGGTCGCCGGCCTCTGCCAGCTCGCTCTGCAACGCGCTGATTTGTGCATTGTCGAACTCGGGGTAGAGCGCCCGCAAACGGCGCGCTGCCGCCCCCGTTTGACCTCGGCCACTGAGCGGGTAACCGAGCCTGCCGTTGGCCAGTCGAAGGGGCGAGCGGAACCCCGGTTTGATCGGCTGCTGACCCAGCAGGGCGGCACAGTGCTGCCGATCGGCAAGCGCGATCTCGAGCAGTTCGGCCGCAGTGGCAACTGGGTGTTCGGCCTGCAAGGCCTGCTGCAATCGTTGACTGTCAGCGTTGCCCAGGCTGTGCCGAAACAGACCGATGAGGGCCCGATCCAGCCTGGTGCGGGCTTGCAGCAGGCGCGCCTCTTCGCCGGTGCGCAGAGGCACTCGGCCTGCCGCCAGGCGCTGACGTTCAGTGCTGTTGGCATTGCCGAGGATTTCGTCGAGGGCGCTATACGGCAGGCCCGGGAACTGGCGGGCGAGGGTCTGCGCTGCTGGGCTCTGCGGTTGACGGCGGCTTTGCTGCATACTGTCGAACATCGCCTCGCGGCGGTTGGCCAGACGCTCAGCGAGCGTGTTGTTCAGTACCGAAGCGCGTTGTGCGTGTGGGGTGTCGCCCAGCATCAATTGCACTGTGGGCTCGGCCATCTGCGCCAGCACCGTTTGGCTCAGTGCGCCGGTGTCGAGATCGGAGCGGGTGATCTCGATCTCTATCTGGCCCGGTGCAACGGGTGGCCCATAGCGCACTGCCTTGCCCCACGGCTCTGGGCCTTCGAAGACTTTGAGCACGTGATCCTGCGGCCACTTCGGTAGGTTCAGCAGTTCGGGCAGCGCATAGTTTTTGTGGGCCGCGAGCGGCAGGCCGTGGCGTACGTGTTCTATGAGGGTGCCCACTTCGTTGTCCAATTGCAGGCGCAGCAGCGTGTCGACCAGCAATGCAGGGGGGCGTAAGCCGGCAGCATGGGCACGGCGCAGGCTGGCAGTATCGGTGCCGGTGCTGCGCAGGGCGGTGAGCAATTCCACATCGTCCAGCCCGTCGCTGCCATGGCCGAGACGGCGCAGCAGCTTCATGTCGTCCCATTCGTGGGCGTGTTCATGGGCCAGCCGCCAGCGGCCATCGCCGATCGGCCGCACGTGTGGCGCATAGGCCTTTGGGGTGTCGGGGTGACGCACGCGCCAGTGCTGCTCAGGGTCCTGGAACACTTCATAGAGGGTGCCCTCCAGCGCCATGTAGGCCTTGCCCTGGTGTTGATGAAGCCCGAGCGCATCGGGCTTTGCACCCTCAGCAAGCATCACATTGCTGGCATACGGTGCCATGTCCGGGTGCCACAGCAGTTCGCGGTCTTCCTGCCACACCGCCTTCAGCGCATCGACGAAACCGGACGCCTGGATAACCTTGGCGCCGGCGGCGAACCCGGCGATCACTGCGGCATTGATGGCCAACGATTGCACCTGCTGCAGCGCCTGCGCGGTGTCGCCTTCCTCCCAGGCTTCGAAACCGGTGAACACCGAACTCATCAGGTCATAGGCAAATACCCCGAGCATGGCGGTGTTCAAACCCGGGACGAAGAACGCGGCGACGTTGAGTACGTTCAACCCCAGTTCGAACCAATGTTGCAGTCGCGTGTTACGCGCTTTGGCGTCAACCTCGGCGGTGGGCACAGCGATGGTTTTGGCGTCGGCCTTCATACGTGCCAGGTGCGCTCTGTACAACGTCGGCCAGGGCGCATTGCCCAAAGGTGAAGGGGTAATGTGCAAAAGCGGATTGCGGCGCAGCGAGCGGTTGCCGGTCCCATCTACTTCGAACAGCATATGTTCCAGTTTGGCCGACAGTTCCACTTGCCGATCTTTGTAGGCGAACTGCAGCAATGCACGGCGGAATTCGCTGCGCTGCAGCCTGTGCCGCAGGTACTGCCCAACCGCCTGGACCGAGGCGAACTCGCGCACTGAGTGCTCGCTGTCGTCCGGGATGTAGAGGATGCAAGGGTTGCTCTGACGTGGCTCATCAGGCCCGATAAGCATTATTTCGTGCAGAGGGATACCGAACAGGCTGAAACGCCAGCAATGCAGCCTGTGTTCACCATAGGCCGGTGCGCTGACATTGCTGCACAGTTGCATCAGCGCGGTGCGTCCGCGTTCGCTCAGCAAGCCCTTGAGCCAGGCAACCTGCGCCTGCACCCGCAAGCACTCGCGGCTCGCTTGAATCGACAGGCGCTCGACCTCCAGCCGGTTCGCGCCTTCATGGGTCGCCTGCAGGTGGCCCTGGTACTGTTGGCCCAGGTCCAGCGCCCGGCACTGCTGAACGAAACTGGCCAGGCTCAGGCCCTGCAAGAGGGCGTCATCGCCGGCGGCGCGGGTCAGCCGGCTATAGGCACCGACTTCCGTGAGGCCCTCGAAGTTGTGCAGGGCGGCTTCCAGCAAGCTGCGCGGTTGCGGCGCGCCGACGGGGCGGGTTGCAAGCACATCTACCGGCTGCTCCGGCACCAGCGGGTATTGTGGGTCGGGCACGCCGACCCACGGGTTGTTGGTGAGCTCGAAGGGCTGGAACACGTACTGGGCCTGGTCCACCGCCACGTTCAGGCCCAAGCGCTCAGTCAGCAGCGGTTGGCAGAATTCGATGATGCCTTTGAAGCCTGACAGTGCCTGATGGAGCTGAGCGAGGCAGTTGTCGCGGGTTTCGACAAACCGGCGCAGTTGCAGGCGCTGCTCGGGTTCGGCGCTGGCGTACCAGCTGTAAGGCGTGCCATCGGCCGCCAGGTAATCCTTGCGTACCCGCTGCACGACGCGTTCGGCATGGCCGGGGTGCAGGGCTTTGCTCCATAGCGGCAGCGTGCGCGTGATCTGCGCGTGATGTAAGGGTGGGGTGCTTGTCATGGTGTCGACCTCTTGAGCATGGAGGCGATAGTCGACCCTTATCCGGATGCCGAGGGGCGGTAGATAATTGCCGGCAGCAGTCGGTCTCGCGCATGTACGGGTCGGTGAGGGGCCAGCAGTGCAGGTGCATCTGCGAGAGGGTGGGGTAGGCCATGGCGGCCGGTTTGCAGCCAAGGGGAGCTTCTATGCGTTCGCTGTGCGGTCCCAAGGATCATTTGCTTGACCTCGACGGTATTGAAATAGCGGTACGCACTTGGGGGTCGGAAGACGGTATCCCGGTGCTGGCCTTGCATGGGTGGCTGGATAACGCCGCCTCTTTCGATCGGCTCGGGCCGTTGCTCGACGGCTGTTTCGTGGTGGCGCCGGACCTGGTCGGCCACGGCCGCTCCAGCCATCGTCGCCACGACAGCGGCTATTACCTCTGGGAGCATGCCGAGGACATGCTAGCGGTGGTCGACAGCCTCGGCCTGGCGCACTTCCACGTGCTGGCCCACGGCATGGGCAGCGGTATCGCCTCGTTGCTCGCCGCCCTGTCCAGCGGCATTTCCAGCATGACCTTCCTCGATGGCATGGGCGCGCCGTTCACGGTCGCGGAGGATGACCGCGTGCAGCATCTGGCGCGCTCCTACCGGCTCAAGCGGATGGTCCAGCGCAGCCAGCTACAGGGTTTCGGTGAACCCGACGCGAGCCGCTTCGACACGATTGAAGCGGCCTTGCAGCAGCGCCGCCAGCGCTTGGACGGTGAGCTGTCCGAGGACGCTGCGCGGTTGCTGGCCCGTCGTGACCTGCTGCAGGTAGGCGACGGCTATTGTTGGCGCCACGATCCACGCTTGGTGCTGCCCGAACCCATGCCGTTGACCGAGCGAGAAGCCTGTGACCTGCTCAGCCAGATCCAATGCCCGCTGTATCTGATGTTCGGCCGACAAGGGGCCTTTAGCGGCAACGCGTACGCCCAGCGTGAAGCGGCCTTGCCTGGCCATGCGCGGGTTTCATGGCACCCTGGCGGGCACCACTTCCACCTTGAGGCACCGGACCGGGCTTTGGTCGATCAGTTGCTGCGGCTGCTGGCACGTCATGAAGGTGGCCAGTTACAGCGCTTGGTCAATGAGTAGCGAGCACGCCGAATAGTGGGCTATGGTGGCGTCTGACCCTCGCGCACACGCCACAAGGAGTCCCCGGCATGCGACCGTTCGCCATCAAGCACATCGACCACCTCGTCCTGCGGGTCAGCGACCTGCCACGCAGCCTCGCCTTTTATGTGGACGTGCTGGGCTGCACGGTCAGCAAGGTGCGTGAAGACCTGGGCATGGTCCACCTGGCGACGGGCACTGCCATGATCGACCTGGTCACACTGGACGGTGTGCTGGGGCAGCCGGGTGGCGCCGCGCCGGGCGCAGAGGGGCGCAACCTGCATCATTTCTGCCTGCGTATTGACCCCTTCGATGAGCCGGCATTGACCGCTTACCTGCGCGCTAAGGGTGTGCGGGTGGAGCCTGCCGAGAAACGCTACGGTGCCGAGGGTGAAGGGCCGTCGTTGTACTGCTTCGACCCCGATGGCAACCAGGTCGAGCTCAAAGGGCCGGTGCCGGAGGCGTCATGACGGGTTTGCAGACGCGCGAGCACTGGATCGCCACGGCCCAAGGCACGCTGTTCGCCCAAGAGTGGTCGCCGTCGCAGGCGCAGGGTGCTCCCATCATTTTGTTGCACGATTCGCTAGGGTGTGTGGCCTTGTGGCGAAACTTCCCTGCGCAACTGGCGCGCAGCACCGGGCACCGGGTAATCGCCTATGACCGGCTCGGTTTCGGTCGCTCCGACGCGCATCCCGCCCGGTTGCGTCTGGGCTTTGTCGAGGCCGAAGCGCGCCAGGGCTTTGCGGCGGTGCGCGAACACTTGCATATCGACGCCTTCATTGTCTTTGGCCACAGTGTGGGCGGGGGTATGGCGGTGGGGTGTGCGGCAGCGTTCGCTGACCATTGCCAGGGGCTGATCACGGAGTCCGCCCAAGCCTTTGTCGAAGCACGGACGCTGGAGGGTATTCGTGCGGCGGATCTGCAGTTTGCAGAGCCCGGGCAGTTGCAGCGGCTGCGCCGTTATCATGGTGACAAGGCCGAATGGGTATTGCGTGCGTGGGTGGATAACTGGTTGAGTGAAGACTTCGCCGAGTGGAGCCTGGATGCGCTGTTGCCGCAGGTACATTGCCCCTTGCTGAGCCTGCACGGTGATAACGATGAATTCGGCTCCCAGGCTCACCCCGAGCGCCTTGTCGCGCTTATTTCGGGCCCCGGCGTGTTGCGGCTGATACCGGGCTGCGGGCATGTGCCGCACCGGGAACAGGCCGATGGGGTGTTGGCGGAGGTTGGGCGCTTTCTGCGATAGATTTCAGGTCAGATGCATGATCTTCAATAATGTACACAGTGCGCATCTGCGCCGTTCGTTCAAGCGCTCACCCGGCACTTGCCTGAACACTGGCGACTCCAACCTTTCTGGAGTCACCCATGCGTACCCTCTATGCCCCGGTCTTTTTTTTCGGTTTCATCAGCGCCGCGCTCTGGCTGCTCGCCAGTCATGCCAGCCCCTTAGGGTTGCTTCTGCTGCTGGCCGCCGCTGTCGGGCTGTCATTCACCTGTGAACGGTTGTTCCCGTACAAGGCAGCCTGGAACCAACCTCAAGGCGAGGGCAGTCGAGATCTTTGCCATGCCCTGGTCAACGAATGCCTCAACATCGGCAGTGTGGCGACCATTCCGTTGCTGGCCGGTTGGCTACCGATGACGGGCCTGTGGCCTGCGCAGTGGCCGCTCGCGTTGCAGTTGCTGCTGGCCATGGCCGTGGCCGACCTGGGGATTACCTTGGTGCACTACGCCAGCCACCGCAGCCCGTTGCTCTGGCGTTTGCATGCGGTGCACCACAGTGTCACCCGTCTGTACGGTTTCAATGGCTTGATGAAACACCCCCTGCACCAACTGCTTGAAGCCCTGGCGGGCACGCTGCCGTTGTTGTTGGTCGGCCTGCCTTGGGACGTGGCATTGTTGCTGGCTTTCAGCGTGTCTATCCAATTGCTGCTGCAGCACAGCAATGTGGACATGGGCATCGGCTGGCTACGCCATGTGTTCGCCTGGGCGCCGGTGCATCGGCTGCACCACTTGAAGTATGGCAGCGCCGGCGACGTCAACTTCGCGCTGTTCTTCCCGCTGTGGGATCGCCTGCTCGGTACGGCCCTGTACCTGCCGCGCTATGCAATGGCGGACGATGACATGGGCATTGGCGACCGTCCCGATTACCCGCAGGCCTATTTCGCGCAGTTGCGTGCGCCGTGGGCCGAAGGCGACGCCCACCCGCCGGCGGTACTGCCTGCGGCACTGCGTTCGGCGTTAGGCGAGCGTTCGTAAGCGCAATTGGCGCAGTGCGGTGCTGGGGCTGAGCCCGAACTGGCGGCGGACGCTACGCGCAAAGTGCGCAGAGTCGGCAAACCCCGCAGCCAGTGCGGCGTCTGTGAGGCTGACGCCGCTTAGAGCCAGGCGCAACGCCACGCGCAGGCGCTGCCATAGCACCAGGCGACGGACCGACAATTTCAGTGCGCCGTTGAACAGCCGCTCCAGTTGGCTGATCGATAAGGCCGCGGTATTTGCCAGTTCACGTGCCGAAAGCGCCTGGTCGCCCAGGGCACGCACACGTTGCAGCGCTTTTGCCAGGCGAGGGTCGAGGGCCCGGCGCGGCCATTGCCGCAGGTATTCGGCCAGGCGCTGAGGGTGGTTATCGGCTTGCCGGCAAGCCTGGCCAAGGTCGGCCAGGCCGAAGGCAAGCGGCTCGGCGAATAGCGTCAGGCAAGGCACGCCATGGCTGATGATCGCATGCGGTTGCTGCGAAGGGATCATGACGAGCGCGCCGCTGTGGTACTGATCGCCAAGCTGTACCTCGACCTCGCCGTCGAGGGCGACCAGCACCTGATGGGCATAGTGGACATGGCTGTCGGTAGTACCGAGGGTACTTACCAGCAGGCAATGATCACTGCCCAGCCAGATCTCGCCTTGCCAGCCCATTGTCCGTTCGCTCATGCATCCCCCTGTGGCCGCTCGCCATCAAGGCGAGTGGATATCCCAGCAAAGCCGATTATGCTTCAGATACCTTGCTGCGATTCGAGGCGGCCTGCCTCGTCGTGCTTCGCGCAACCAATGCAAGCCCTAGGGCCTGGGTGCGACGGTGAAATGGGTGTGAGGTACTCCGGCCTGCGATAACGACAAGACGGAGGCAACCCATGGCGGTTCTCGACAGCGCATCCACGGGCAGTAGCGCGCCCCAACGCGGTATCACCCGGGAGGAGCGCAAGGTCATCTTCGCATCATCCTTGGGCACGGTGTTCGAATGGTACGACTTTTACCTGTACGGCTCACTGGCCGCGATCATCGCCAAGCACTTCTTCGCCGGCGTCAATGAAACCACCTCGTTCATCTTCGCCCTCTTGGCGTTTGCCGCAGGCTTTGCCGTGCGGCCGTTCGGGGCCATTGTGTTCGGTCGCCTCGGTGACTTGATCGGGCGCAAGCACACCTTCCTGATCACCATTGTCATCATGGGCCTGTCCACCGCGCTGGTCGGGTTGTTGCCCAGCTATGCGTCGATTGGCGTGGCGGCGCCGGTCATCCTGATCAGCCTGCGCCTGCTGCAGGGCCTGGCACTGGGCGGTGAATACGGCGGCGCGGCGACCTACGTGGCCGAACATGCGCCCAAGGGCCGGCGTGGCTTCTTTACTGCCTGGATCCAGACCACCGCGACGCTGGGGCTGTTCCTGTCGCTGCTGGTGATCATGGCCTGCCGCACGGCCATGGGCACCGAGGCGTTCGAGGCGTGGGGCTGGCGCATTCCGTTCTTGCTGTCGATCCTGTTGTTGGCCATTTCGGTGTACATCCGCATGCAGCTCAACGAGTCGCCGGTGTTCATGAAGATGAAGGCCGAGGGCAAGGCGTCCAAGGCGCCGTTGACCGAGTCGTTCGCCCGTTGGGAAAACCTCAAGGTGGTGATCATGTCGCTGCTCGGCGGCACCGCCGGCCAGGCGGTGGTGTGGTACACCGGGCAGTTCTATGCGCTGTTCTTCCTGTTGCAGACGCTCAAGATCGACCCGCAGACTGCCAACTTGCTCATCGCAGGTTCGCTGCTGATCGGCACTCCGTTCTTCATCATCTTTGGCAGCCTGTCGGACCGCATCGGCCGCAAGAAGATCATCATGGCCGGTTGCATCATCGCCGCGCTGACCTACTTCCCGATCTTCAAGGCGCTGACCGAGTACGGCAACCCGGACGTGTTCGTCGCCCAGGAGCAGAACCCGGTCGTGGTGGTGGCTGACCCTGGCCAGTGCGCGTTCCAGTTCGACCCGGTGGGCAAGGCCAAATTCACCAGTTCCTGCGACATCGCCAAGAGCCTGCTGGCCAAGCGGGCGATCCCGTATTCGAACGAGAAGGCCGAGCCCGGCAGCGTGGCGCAGATCCGTATTGGCGAGCGGGCGATCCCAAGCTTTGATGGCCGCAGCCTGGCCGCCGCCGACCTCAAGACGCAGAGCGATGCCTTCACCGCCACCCTCGTCGGGGCGCTGAAGGAGGCGGGTTACCCCGAGAAGGCCGACCCGGCGAAGATTCACTACCCGATGGTGCTGTTGCTGCTGACCATCCTGGTGATCTACGTGACCATGGTCTATGGGCCAATTGCGGCCTGGCTGGTCGAGCTGTTCCCAGCGCGCATCCGCTATACCTCGATGTCGCTGCCGTACCACATCGGCAACGGTTGGTTCGGCGGCTTCCTGCCGACTGTGGCGTTTGCCATGGTGGCGGCGACCGGGGATATCTACTACGGCTTGTGGTACCCGATCGTGATTGCGCTGATGACGGCGGTGCTGGGGATCTTCTTCATGCCGGAGACCAAGGACCGCGATATCAGCCACACCTGAGTCAGGCCATCAAACCCGTGTAGGAGCAGCCTTGTGCTGCGAAGAGGCCGGTGATAGCAGCGAAGATCTCCGTTGCTATCCCCCGGCCTCTTCGCAGCACAAGGCTGCTCCAACCGAAGCGTGTGTGACCTGCCTCAGTCAAAATACCCCCGCAGGGTGAAGGCATACCCGGTATCCACCCCGGTGGCTTCCCTGCGGCTCCAGCGCTTCTTCAATACGAACTCGAACGCTGGCTCGTACAACCCGTCCCGCACCACCGCACCGCCGAGCACCTCCACGTCATACCAGCCATTGTCCAGCTCGATGATCGGCCGCCCAGGCGCCTGGTAGCGTGCCAGCAGATCGCCGAGGGCCTTGTTGGTGAAGTGCTGCAGGATGCGCCAGGTGTACAGCATCAACGCGCGGTGCTCAACGCGCAGTACGTAGCCGGAACGCTGATGCTTCAGGCGGCTACCCGGCTCACGCAGGGCAGGGGTGTGGCCATCGAGAGTGAAGATGATCCGGTAGGGCAGGTTATCGATGCCGGCAATGGGCAGCACCACGCCTTCGCGCACCGCCTTGTCACCGCTGTCGTCATGGGTGAACGCGTGGGCCAGGTCGTCCGCCAGGTCGTTGTCTTGCTTGAAACGTTCGAGCAACTGAATGTCGCCGACCAGGAAGTAATCGATCAGGTCGTTGAGGACCTCACTGAATTCGTGGCGCATTTGTTTTCCTTGTTGGCTGCGCAAGTAAGCAAAGGCAACTATAGCGGACGGCGGGCCACGGGTGCCCGCCAGGCGGGGGGCCGTTAGTGTTTCTGGGCGATCTGGATCAAGTTGCCACAGGTGTCGTCGAACACAGCCACTGTGACCGGCCCTGCGGCCGTGGGCGGTTGGGTGAACTGCACGCCGGCCGCGCACAGACGGGTGTATTCAGCCTGGATGTCGCGCACGCCGAACGAGGTGACGGGGATGCCGTCCTGCTTGAGCGCAGCCTTGTAAACCTTGGCGGCAGGGTGGGCATCAGGCTCCAGCAGCAGCTCGACGCCGTTTGGCTCGTGGGGTGAGGTCAGGGTAAGCCAGCGGTGCCGGCCCAGGGGGATGTCATGTTTGGGCATGAAGCCGAGCACGTAGTGATAGAAAGCCAAGGCCTTGGCCTGGTCGTCGACAAGAATACTGGTGACAACGATCTTCATAGGCGCACACCGTTTTTTGGGACTTGTCCACTTTCATTAAAGACCTTTTGGGCAGCGCCGGGGTTCATTTCAGTGTGCAGGGGCTGGGGCATTTCCAGGTGGGTATGGGCGCGAGCAGGTTGTAGCTTGAATGGGCAATTCACATAAACCGGAGAAATGACCATGCAAGATGAACCGAAGAACGAATCGCCATCCCTTGATCACCTCGAGCACGTGGAGGAAGTGGTAACTCAGAAAACCGTATCGTGGCGTACCCGAGGTGTAGCCCCTGTAGTCCCAGCGCCTTGTGCACCAGGCTACAAGCACGTCGGTGACGAGTGCGTGTTAGCGAACATTCCCTTTGAGTGAGCCGCGTAACGGGGGGCGCATGGCGCCCCCCACTAAAAAACATACTCAAGCCATAGGTAAATCCTTCATCACCCAATCCCCCGGCAGCCAGGCGCCACGTTAAAGTGACAGGCAAAATACCAGCGCGCCCAGGCGGCGCCGGAGAGGTGCCTGTGGCTTCCTATACCTTGCGACAACTCAAGTACTTCGTCACCACCGTGGAGGCTGGCAGTGTCGCCGAGGCCTCGCGCCAGCTCTACATCGCCCAACCTTCGATCTCCACGGCCATCAAAAGCCTGGAGGAAAGCTTCGGCGTACAACTGTTCATCCGCCACCACGCCCAAGGTGTGTCGCTGACACCCAGCGGCAAGCGCTTCTACGCCAAGACCAAATCGCTGCTACAGATGGCCCACGAGTTCGAGCAGAACGCCCTAGCCGATAACGACACCGTTGCCGGGCAAATCGACATCGGCTGTTTCGAGACAGTGGCGCCACTGTACCTGCCGCGCCTGATCGCCGGCTTTCGCGTACGCTACCCTGGCGTTGACATCCGCCTGCGCGATGGCGAGCAGCAGGACCTCATTCAGGGCCTGACTGCCGGCACCTTCGACCTGGCGTTTCTCTACGACCACGACCTGGACGGCACCATCGAGGCCGAGCCGCTGATGCCGCCGCAAAAACCCTATGTGCTGTTGCCCGAAAAGCACCGCTTTGCCGGGCAAAGCCAGGTCTCGCTGCGCGATCTCTGCCCCGAGCCGATGATTCTGCTGGACGTGGCGCCCAGCCGGACCTACTTCGTCAGCCTGTTCAACGAAATGGGCCTGACCCCGAACATCGTCTTCAGCTCGCCGTCGATCGAGATGGTGCGTGGGATGGTGGGGCAGGGGTTCGGTTTTTCGCTGTTGGTGACCCGCCCACATTCGGAATGCACCTACGATGGGCAGCGCTTGGCGATGGTCGATATTGCCGAACCTGTGGCGCTGTCGGGGCTGGCGGCAGCCCGCTTGAAGCGGGTTCAGTTGACCAAGCCGGCACAACTGTTCGTCGAGTTTTGCCGGGAAGAACTGGCCAAGTTCTAGTGTCTGCCGCCGACCTGACCTTGAAGTAGCAGAGGCTCAAGGGTTGACTTGGTACCCACGGCCTTGCAGGCAACCGCTGTACGCGCTGGCATGGGCCGAGCTCTGCGCTTCGCCCTGGGTACGCCGGTCCTGGCGGCGATCCTGGCGCTGGCGCATGCCGCCCACTGCCGCACCGGCGGCGGCGGTTTCACCGGCGCGGTTTTGCCGGTATTGCTGCTTGGCATCGTCGCTGGCCCGGTCGTACAGCTCTTCATGTTGATTGCCGCGAACCTGCGCACCCACGGCACCTGCAGCCGCGCCGGCCGCCGCGCCGCGTACACGGCCACCGACGTGGGCATCGCTGGATGTCGAGGCGCTGTTCGCGGCATTGGTGGCGACGGTATTGCAATCATTGATGTCCAGTTGCATCTGCTGGCTGCTCTGGCCTTTCAGTGGTACCACTGACTGCGCCTGGGCGGCAGGTGCTGTGCACAGCAGCACCAGCAGGTAACTCCATGTGAGCGAACGCATGGCACACCTCCTGTGGGCGTGAACCCCCTCTCACAGGATAGTCCGCCTGCGCGGCTTTTCAGCAGGGGTTGCGCAGCCCTTTGAGCATCAGTTCCATGGCGTCCAGGGCCTGCTCCAGCCGTTGGCCTTGGCCCTCTTCTTCGGCAATCCAGAGTGCCGTTTCTGCCAGGCCGCCGCAGATCAGCGACGCCAACGCCTGTGGATTGGCCTGGGCGACCACGCCTTGCGCCATCAACTGCTCCAGCATGCTGCGCAGCGACGCGACGCAGTGCAGCTGCGCTTGCGGGGTAGGGGCACCCAATATGGCACGCCCATCGCGTAACACGATGCGCTGAATCTCCGGTTCGCGGGCCATTTCCAGGTAGGTGCGGCAGCGGTTGCGAAAGCCCTCCCAGGGGTCGCTGGCCGTGTCGGAGATCGCGTGCAGCCGAGCGTCCATTTCTGCGTCGATTTGCGCAATTACGGCGGCCAAAAGGCCCTTCTTGTCGCCGAAATGATGATAAAGGGCACCACGGGTGAGGTTGGCCTGGGCCGTCAGGTCGTCCATCGATGTCTCACCATAGCCACGTTCGCTGAAAACCTGGCGTGCAGTCTCCAGTAAGGTGGCTCGGGTTTGTTCCATGTCGGCTCGGGTACGTCTGACCATTGGGGCTCCTGGAAATGCAGCTTTACATTCAGTGCGTATGATAATAGGGTTTTAATCATACGGCTTGTATGTAAGTCGCTTTTTTCGATACGGAGAGTCGATCATGCTCAACCCCTACCGCCAGCTGTTCCAGGCAAAAGGCACGGCCGGCTTTGCCATGGCAGGCCTGGTGGCACGTTTGCCTTTGCCGATGACGGGCATCGGCATCATCACCCTGCTCTCGCAGCTACGCGGTAGCTATGCCCTGGCGGGGGCCGTGGCGGCTACGTTCGTGTTGACCTATGCGCTGATGTCACCGCAGGTTTCCCGCCTGGTCGACCGGCACGGGCAGCGCCGTGTGCTGCCCGCCGCTGCAGGCTTGTGTGTGATAGGCCTGCTGGTGTTGTTGGTCTGTACCTGGTGGCAAGCGCCCGATTGGGGGCTGTTCGTCGGGGCCGCGTTGGCAGGCTTCATGCCGAGCATGTCGGCGATGGTCCGTGCGCGCTGGACGGCGCTGTACCGGGACACGCCACAGTTGCAGGTGGCGTATTCCCTGGAGACGGTGCTCGACGAGGTCACCTTTATTGCTGGCCCGCCGGTGTCGGTGGGGCTCTGCGTGGGCGTACTGCCCCAGGCCGGGCCATTGGCTGCTGCGCTGCTGTTGGCGATCGGGGTGTTCGCCTTGGTCGCTCAAACCGGCAGCGAACCGCCCGTGGATGCAGACGCGGATGCATCGAAAGGGCAGGGCTCGGTATTGCAGCACTGGGATGTTCGGCTGCTGGCGTTGCTGATGGTGGCCATGGGCGTGATCGTCGGCAGCGTCGACATCGTCAGCGTGGCTTTCGCCGAACAGGCCGGCATGCCGGCAGCGGCCAGCGTGGTATTGGCGTGCTATGCCGTCGGTTCCTGCGCTGCTGGCCTGGTATTCGGTGCCTTGAAATTGCCAACGCCTTTGCACCAGCTGCTGTTGCTGGGCGGCATGGCGACAGCAGTCACGACCTTGCCGTTGCTGCTGGCTGACAGCATCTTCGGGCTTGCAGCTGCCGTTCTGCTGGCGGGCCTGTTCTTTGCGCCGACCCTGATTGTGGCTATGTCGCTGGTGGAGCGCAGTGTGCCCGCACAGCAGCTGACCGAGGGCATGACCTGGCTGCTGGCGGGGTTGAATGTCGGTGTCGCGCTGGGGGCGTTGGCGTCAGGGCAGGTGGTCGACCTGTTGGGCGCCAAGGCAGGCTACCAAGTCGCGGTGGTCGCGGGAGTGGCGGTCGCGTTGGTGGCGCTGTACAGCTATCGACGGCTGGGCACAGCGACGGGTGCAGCCTTGTCAGGCGCTTGAGCCCGGCGCAGTGGCACCTCGTGCAGCAACCACGACAAGGCGAATGCCACACTGGTAATCAGGCAGGCCATCAGGAACACCTCGTGCATGGCGGCGGAAAACGCTTCCAGGTAGGCCTGTTGCAAGGCGGCCGGCAATGCATGCACCGCGGTGGGTGACAGGCTGGCCGCTGCCCCAGCCTGGGTAGCGAAGTCGCCGCTCAGTTGCCCCAGCAACGCATGGGAAAACAATGCGCCGAACAGCGACACGCCGATGGAGCCGCCAATCGAGCGGAACAGCGTGGCGCCAGACGTTGCCACGCCCATGTGGCGAGGCTCGACACTGTTCTGCACGGCCAGGATCAGCACCTGCATGACCATGCCCAGCCCGGCACCCAGCAGGCCCATGTAGACGTTCATCAACGCCATGGGGGTGTGCAGGTCGAGCCGGCTGAGCAGGCCCAGGGCAATCACCTGAAGCAGGGTGCCGACGATCGGGAAGATCCGGTAGCGGCCCCAGCGACTGATCAACCGCCCGGTAATCGCCGACACCACCAGCAGGCCGCCCATCAAAGGCAGCATCTGCAAGCCGGCACTGGTCGGCGTGGCGTTTTTCACCACCTGCATGTACAGCGGCAGGAAGGTCACCGCACCGAACAGCGACACCCCGACGATAAAGCCGATCAGGCCGGCGAGCACGAAGGTGCGATGGCGAAACAGGTGCAGCGGCATGATCGGTTCGGCGGCGCGACGTTGTTCGAAAACGAAGCCGACCAGGCCGATCAGGGCGAACAACGCCAGGCACAGCACATCGAGCGAAGCCCACGGCAGCAGGCTGCCGCCCAGGCTGGTGATAAGCACCACGGCCGCCAGGGCGACGGTCAGAAAAAACGCACCGATGTAGTCGACCACGTGTTTGACCCGGGCCACGTGTGGCCGGAACACGCCGCCGATCACCAGCAGCGCGAGCAGGCCCAGCGGCAGGTTGATGTAGAAGATCCAGTGCCAGGACAGGTGCTCCACTAAAAAACCGCCGATCAGCGGGCCTACCACCGTCGCCAGGCCGAACACGCCCCCGAACAAGCCTTGGTAACGGCCGCGTTCGGCTGGCGCGATGACATCGCCGATCGCGGCCATCGCCACCACCATCAGCCCGCCGCCGCCCAAGCCTTGCAGGGCCCGGAAGGCGATCAGCTGGGCCATGTCTTGCGCCGCACCGCACAGCGCCGATCCCAGCAGGAACAGCACGATGGCAATCTGCAATACCCGCTTGCGGCCATACAAGTCACCGAACTTGCCGTACAACGGCACCACCACCGTGGACGCCAGCAGGTAGGCGGTCACGACCCAGGACAGCCAGCGCAGCCCGCCGAGGTCGCTGACGATGGTCGGCAGCGCGGTCGAGACGATGGTCTGGTCGAGGGCCGCGAGGAACATCACCAGCATCAGTGCGGCCAGCAGCAGCGGAATAGACGTGTGCGTATCCGCTGCGGCCTGCGCGGTGAGGGAGGTGTTATCGGCTGTCGAGTGCATGGGGCTGACCTGAACTGAGTGAGGCGTTCGTGGGGGCCGCGGTCCGTGCGTGATCAGTTGAAGCCCGCCTGGGCATACTGGCGGCCAACTTCCTGCAGGCCTGCCAGGGCGAAGCTGTACAGCTGCGCAGCCACTGCATCGCCGGGCATTTGAAGAATCTCGTGCAGCGCCCCGGAGCCACCGCGCGGGCCGATCAGCAGCATGGCCCAGGGCGCGGTGACGCAGAGGATGCAGCGGGTGAGGGCAGGGGCGTTCACGGGGATGGCGGTGATTTCGCTGAACAGCCCTTTCAGCAGCGCCAGCTTCAGCGGCGCTGCGGCCTGCAGGTGAGCCTGGCCGTGGGGGCTGGGGGCGAGGATTTCGGCGGCCAGCACACGCAGGTGCCAGTTGTCCTGGGCCTGCGAGGCCTTGCGAACCACCAGCTCTACCAATACCCGCAGTTTTTCTGCAGCCGGCTGTGTGCCCTGGGTGATCCGCTGCAAGTCGCTGATATCCAGAAAGCGCTGGCGCGCCTCGTCGAGCACGGCCAGGTACAGGCCATTGCGGCTGCCAAAGTGGTAGTTGATCGACGCCAGGTCGACCTCTGCCTTGGCGGCCACGGCCTTGTTGCTGGTTTCGGCATAACCGAGCGCGGCGAACAGTTCACCGGCGGATTCCAGGATCCGGGTACGGGTGACGGCGCCGTCCTTGCGGGGTTCTCGGGGGGCTGCGGGCATGGCGGGCTCTGCGCTGTAGGGAGTAGGCAGAGCTTGTAACAGGCTTAGTCTAAAATCAATTTAAATTTAATTTAAGCGCCGACCGGGGCGCGGCTCAAGGCCGCTCCCGGTGGTTGTGAGGGGGTTATTTCACGTTGCTGGCCGTCTCCTGCACAGGTTCGGCCTTGTCCTGTGGCAGGTGGTCGAACTCGCGCAGGCCGTTGTTGCGGTAGGGGTCACCGATCCAGCGCGGCACAACCTCGAACTGCGGGTTGACGATGCTTTTGGCAGGCTCGTACAGGTCATAGCTGAGCCCGGCCAGATCGGACAGCGTGTGAATCAGGTGCGAACTGCTGTAGGCACGGTTGGCCGTGGCCTGCAGGTCGCGCGGGTGGGCCGCTTGCCAGCTCGGCGAGGTCCACAGCAGGAACGGGATGGTGTACATCGGCCGGGTCGGGGCGCCTTCGTTGCGCCCCAGGCGGTCGTGATCGCCCGAGCTGTAAACATCCTCACCGTGGTCGGAGAGGTACAGCAAGAAGCCGTTGGGGGTGGTGGCCGAGTAGCGCTTGATCAGGCTCGACACCACGTGGTCGTTGTAGCGCACTGCGTTGTCATAGAAGTTGTAGGTTTCCACCTTGCTGGGCGAAAGCTTGGCCGGCACGCCCTGGCGATCGCTGAAATGCTGGAAGGCATTCGGGTAGCGGTAGCGGTAATCCATGTGCGTGCCCAGCAGATGGATGATGATGAACTTGTTCGGCGCTGGGTCTTGCAGGGCTTTCTCGAACGGGTCCAGCACCACTTCGTCGTACTGGCTGGCGTTTTGGTTGCGCTGGTTGTTCAGGTAGACCGGCACGTCCGTTTGCTGGGAAAAGGTGGTCAGCATGGTGTTGCGCTTGGTCATGGTCTGCTGGTTGGTGATCCAGAAGGTCTTGTAGCCTGCCTGTTTCATCAAGTTGATCAGCGACGGGTCGGTGAGGAAGCGGTCCGGGTGCTGTTCGTCACCAAAGGTCAGGATCTGCTGCATCACTTCGATGGTGTAGGGGCGTGGCGACACCACGTTGCTGAACACCGTCAGGCCCTTGTCGCTGGCGGCCAACGCATCGAGGTTGGGCGTGGTATCGCGCGGGTAGCCGTACAGGTGCATGTGCTCGCGGGTGGTCGATTCGCCCAGCACCAGGACCAACGTGCGCGGCGCGTCACCGCTGCGGTTGCGCAGGTTCTGCAAGGGCGGCAGCGCAGCGTTCTGCGCCAACAGTTCCTGCATGTTGTTCAGCTGTTGGCGGTATTGCTTGTAGCCGACCAGCAACTGCCACGGCACGGCAGGTTCCATGCGTTGCTGAACCTTTTCGGCAGCGTCGGCAAAGTTGCGTTCCTGGGTGACCATCTGCTTGTAGAAGGGGTACACCAGGTTGGCCACCAGCAGCAGGACAACCACCGGGATGCGGCTGCGCAAGGGCAGCGTGACCGGGCGCACGCGCTTGTACAGCAGCACGGCCACCACGGTATACAGCAGCAGCGCCAGGCCCAGCCAGAGGCTGAAGTACTGGCTGAAATACTCGCCAGCCTCGGCGGTATTGGACTCGAACATCACGAAGATGACGCTTTGCGAGAACTCCTGGCGGTAGATGCCGAAGTAGCTCAGGCCGACCAGCGAGGCGGCCCACAGCACCAGGCCGATGACTGCCGCGGTGGCGCGGGTAAAGCGCGGCAGCAGCAGTACAGGGGCCAGCCACAGGCTGCTGAGAAACAGCGCATCGCGAAAGCCGGCAAAGCCAGTGGTGCCACTGAACAGCAGCAGCGCCTGGGTAACGCCTGAGAAATACCAGAAGAACAGCAGGAGCCAGCCCAGGCCGGCCCAGTCCACGCCTTTGCGCGTGGGGATTTTTTTAATAGCTGACACGTATGCCTCGTTGAACCTTGGCAGCCACCCAATGTGCGCGTGGCCGGAAAGGGCGTGACGCTAATCTGAAGGTTGTGAAAATAACGTCAAGGCGCAGCGCAACGAGACGGGATGCACGCCCGCCCGGGGCGTTTCAGGTGGCTTCGGGCAGGGTCGCGTTGGCGTTTTTCGGGGGGCGGATCGAGCCGATGTACACCGCCACAATGGTCAGTAACGCACCGCACACCTGGAGCGTCGAGTTGGCCTTGCCGAGGAAGGCGATGTCGATGAAGTAGGTGATCACCGGCTCCAGCAGCAGGATCAGGCCCGCCAGGCCCAGGCTGATCGCGCCGATCGAACGGTTGACCAGCAACCAGCCGACGAACTGCACCAGCACGCCATAGATCACCAGCATCAGCCAGGTCTGCCCATCGTTGATGGCCAGGCTCTCACCGTTGGCCAGGGCGTAGCCAAGCAACACCAGCGCTGCCCACAGGCTCAGGTTGAGCATCTGCGCGATCTTGTCGCCACCGCCGTCGGGCAACTGGGTGTTGACCTTGAGGAAGTACACACAGACGGCATAGGCCAGCCCCGACAGTACCCCATAGATGACACCCTTCATGCCCAGCGCACTGCTCATTTCGGGCATCAGCAACAGGTACAGCCCGACAAAGGCCAGGGTGATCGAGACGAGGAAGTTGGCCGAGGGCTTTTCCTTGAGCAGGTAAAAGCCCAGGAAGGTCATGAAAAACACCTGGCAATTGGTCAGGATCGAGCCGATGCCAGGGCCGACGATGTAGATGCTCTGGTGCCAGAGTGCCAGGTCGATGGCCAGAAACACACCGGCAAGCCCGGTGTACAGCTGCGCCTTGAAGGCCTTGAGCATGACCGGCGTACGCCGCGCCTTGAGCAGCAGGAAGAACAGGATGGAGGCAAACAGCATCCGGTAAAAGCCCGCGCCGCCGGCGCCTATCTGGGCGAATGCGACAGTCAAGGCGGAAAGGCTGAGCATCAACCCGCCGAACGTCAGCTCGAGGAGTGCGCGGTTGTTGTTGGTCGACATGAGGGTACCCGTTGATCAGTGCCTGTTTAAGGCGTGATAACGTAGCCAGCTACCGTCGGAACGTATTGTAAAAAACTGCACACGCGGTGGTTGAGCTTGGGAGTGGGGGGCAGGGTGAACAAGGACTTCGTTGCGTTCAGGCGCATACCTGAAGGGGGGTGTGAACTGCTGACCGCGCGATACAGCCACCAGGCGTTCGGCCGCCACTCGCATGACCGCTATGCCGTGGGCGTTATCAGCGCCGGCATGGAGCGCATGTACTACCGCGGTCGCCATGACCTGGGCGGGCCGGGGAGTGTGGTTACCATCAGCCCCGGGGAGATCCACGATGGCGTGCCCGCCCATGAGCAGGGCTGGATGTACCGTATGCTGTATGTGGACCCGCACTGGCTCAATGGCACCTTGATGCCGAAGCAGGCCAGCGACTTCATCCACCTGTTCCGGGCTGCGTTCGCCGAGCGCCCGGCACTGGCCCGCACGTTTTTGCATCACCATCAAGCGCTCGAGGCGTCGCACTGTAGTCTGGAGCGAGAAAGCCTGTTGCTGGAGTTGCTGCCCTTGTTGTTCGCGCCCAGCAGCCTGTGCGATGCAGCCACCGAGGCCATCGAAAAGCAGGCCGTGCAGCAGGTGCGGCATAAGCTTGAAGACGAATACGACCAGCACGTCTCGCTGGAGCACCTGGCCAGCCTGGTGGGCCTTGAGCCGTTGTACTTGATCCGGGTATTCAAGAAGAGCGTGGGCATCTCGCCCCACAGCTACCAGATCCAGGTGCGGGTCGCCCACGCCCAGCGCCTGTTGCGTGCAGGCCTGAGCATCGCCGATGCGGCCATCGCGTGCGGGTTCTTCGACCAGAGCCATTTGAACCGGGCATTCAAAAAGGTGGTGGGGCTGACGCCGGGCAGTTTTCGTAGCGGATATTCGCGGGTTTGATTTCTCAGGCGTACAGGTATGATGCCTGCAGCGTAACCAGACCTACAGGCCCAGTGAAACCATGAACCGTCGTAAGAAGATCAAACAGTTGATGCAGGCGCATGCCAAGAAAGCCAGTGCCAAGCTGGCGCCGAAAAGCAAGCCCAAGTACATCAGCAAAGCTGACCGGTTGAAGCTGGCAGAGGCTGCCGAAACCACGGTTGTCGAATCGCCGAGCTGATAAAACAGAATCGTGACTCGCTAGACCATCGCCGTTATGCATTTCCCTGTAGGAGCAGCCTTGTGCTGCGAAGAGGCCGGTAGCCACCCAATAAATCGTCGTTGCTGTCACTGGCCTCTTCGCAGCACAAGGCTGCTCCTACCGGGGGCCGCGCATCAACGGCGATAGTAGCGGTGATCGTCCTGATAGCGGTGATGCATCGCGCGTTCATGGCGACGCTCCCAATCACGACGGCGTTCCCAATCGCGTCGGCGCTCGGCTTCGCGGCGGGCTTGCTCGCGGCGCCATTGTTCGCGGCGCCAGTCGCCTCTGCGATCGTGCCAACGATCATCGTGCCAGTTGCGGTCATCATGGGCGAGCAACGGTGCCGTGTGTTCACTCGCCAAGCTGGCCACGGTCGGCCAAGGGTTTTCTGCCGGATGCTGCGGTGCCTGAACGGTTGCGGCCGGGGAGACCGCGTTCGAGGTCTTTATCTGTGATGCTGATGCCGAGCCCACCGCCGCGAACGTGAACAGGCTGAGAAGCATCAACCGTGCGACATGCATTTTCATGAGCGAAGCCAACCTCTGGTTCTATTTACCTGTGCAGATAGACCTTTAAATAGGGAAAAGTTCTAGAGGGGGTATGGGGTGATTGCTTTGGCGCCTATGAGAACGAGCGCCGCCCGGGCGGCGCTCGATCTCAAACGCGCCAAAAATCTCCAACCAAGCACCTGTCAGCCCCAACGCACTATCAACCTCCATCCGCCAAAAACACAGCCCGCAAATGCCCCCGATAACTGTCAAACGCGGCAATCACCCCGGCAACCACCTCCGCTTCCTCATCAGCCCCCAGTGCCAACCCATCAAGCTTGGCGACAAACTCACGCCAGTGCAGGCCGCGGCCATCGGGGTGGGGCGCCAGGTGCCGGGCGCCCAGGTTGCCATCTAGGCCCAAACGCTGGGTTTGTTTGAACAGGAACGCCGCCCCCAGGTTCGACCCTTCGCTGCAATACAGCCAACCCAACGCCTGGACGGGGCTGGCAATGACCCGTTGCGGCGCAGCAGGCAGCGGCAACCCCAGGGCTTGCAGATCCGCCTCCACCGCTTCGAACCGCGATAATTGCACCAACCCCGGCAGGCGTCGATTCAGCTGCTCGTCGCGGTACAACGCCGTCAGGCTGCCATGGAAACGGTGTTGCACCTGCAGGAAACGGGCATAGCGCTCACGGTCCTCGAAGGGGCGTGCGGCCATGACCAGTGTGTCGACACTGTCGTGGTCGCGGCTGCTGGACGCTTTCAGGCGTGCGCAGCGGCCGGGTTCGGTGAGGCACGTGGCGGTAGCAGTCATTGGGCGTTTCCGTGTCGAGGTGGCGAGGGTGGCATGGTAATCAGATCGCTCAGCCCAGGAAACGATCCTGTCATGCTGAAAATAATCGCCGGTGATTTATCATGCAGCCTGTCGTCATTACCCCAAGGAGTCAGCGCATGAGCGCCCCTCAGTTCCGCAACCCCGTGCCCGCCGACGCCGAACGCTGCTACGCGATCGAAATCGGCGCCTACGAAGGGGATGAAGCGGCAACCCTGGAAAAAATCCGCACCCGCATTGCCCAGTACCCGGAAGGTTTTCTGCTACTTGAAGCCGAGGGCGAAACCGTCGGCTTCATCAACAGTGGCTGTGCGCATGACGTGGTCATGTCCGACGAGGCCTTCAAGGAGCTGGTCGGCCATGACCCGGCAGCGCCGAACGTGGTGATCATGTCGGTGGTGGTCGACACCGCACACCAGGGCAAAGGCTACGCAACGCGGCTGATGAGCGAGTTCATCCAGCGCATGAAGGCCCAGGGCAAGCAGACCATCCACCTGATGTGCAAAGAGCAGCATGTCGCGTTGTACCAAAAGCTGGGCTACACCTACGTGCAGCCGTCGCCCTCGGAGCACGGTGGCATGGCCTGGCACGAAATGCTCATGACGCTCTGAGCCTTATTCGGCCATCTGCAGCTCGGGCAGTTTCACCCGAAACGCCCGGGTCAGCCCGAGCAGGCAGGCGAACCCCACGCCCATCCAGCACAGCCCGATGGTGAACGACAGGCTCGACAAGCTGCTCCACAGCCACAGCGTACTGAGAAATCCCAGCCCAGGAACCACGCCGTACAGCAGGCAGTTGCGCGTGCCACGCAGCTTCTGGTCGACCAGGTAGTGCTTGACCACGGCCAGGTTCACGGCGGAAAACGCGAACAACGCGCCGAAGCTGATCATGTTGGCGACGGTGTCGAGGGTGATGAACAGGGCGATCAGCGAGAGCAGGCTGACCAGCATGATCGCCGCCCCCGGTACACGCTTTTTCGTCACCAGCTGGCCAAACACGGCCGGCAACGCCCCATCGCGTCCCATGGCGAACAGCACCCGCGACACGCTTGCCTGGGAGACCATGGCCGAAGCGAAGCAGCCGGCGACATAGGTGGCGGTAAACGCCGTCACCAACAGTTCACCGCCCACCCGGCGCATCACGTCCACCGAGGCCGAGTCGGGGTCGGCGAAGCTGCCCCACTCCGGGAAGACCATCTGCGCGCAATACGACACCACCAGAAACAGCAGCCCGCCGATCAGCGACACGGCCATGATCGCCAGTGGGATGCGGAACGTCGGGTTGCTGGTTTCCTCGGCCATGGTCGAGACCGCATCGAAACCAAGAAACGACAGGCACAGCACCGCGGCGCCGGTCATGATCAGCGGCACGCTGAAGCCCTCATGGTGGAAGGGCGCAAGCAATGATACAGGTGCCGACTGGCCGGCCAGGTTGCTGATCGACAAGCCGACGAAGACGATGATGAACACCAGCTGGACGACCACCAGAATCCAGTTCACCCGGGTAATCGATTCGATACCGATCAGGTTGAGGAAGGTCACCAGGGCGATGGAGCCAGCGACCCACACCCAGGCGTGGACGGCCGGGAAGTACTCCGACATGTAGATGCCGATCAGCAGGTAGCTGAGCAATGGCAAGAAGATGTAATCGAGTAGCAGCGTCCAGCCGGTCATGAAGCCGATGTGGGTGCCGAAGGCTTTGCGGGTGTAGGTGTACACGGAGCCGGAGTAGGGGTGCGCTTGCACCATGCGGCCATAGCTGTAGGCAGTCAGCAGCATGGCGGCGAGGGTCAGCAGGTAGGCGGTGGGCAGGTGCCCCTTGGTCATCTGGGTAACCAGGCCATAGGTGGTGAATACCGCCAGTGGCACCATGTAGGCAAGGCCGAACAGCACCAGGGCACTCAGCCCCATGGATTGTCTAAAGCGGCCCGAAGGGCTGGAGGGCGACGCGGCATGGGCGGGTTGGGCTGTAGTTGTTGTTGTATGCATTGCTAACTCCTGAAATCGGATGCAGGACGCCGCGGTAGGCGAGTGGGCTCGATACCGTTGTGGGGTCATGAAAGGAGGCTGGGCCAGCGTGCGGTGCGCGGCCCTCAGGGGTGGGGCCTGACGATGCTCCCACACCCCGGGCACACTCGAAATCACCCTTTGGGGTGAGCCGGTTGTCGCCTGAAAACGCTCACCCCAAAGGGTGATTTCGGTCTCTGCCTGGCCGTGGGAGTATTTGCAAACAACGCGCCGCCTCGACGGCGATACCGTTTCCCGCTACCGGCAGAATTCCAGTGAACAGTGACCAATTGGCTTCAGAGCAGTGGTTCGAGCACATGGCCAAGGTGACCGACATGATCGGCCAACCGGGCTTTGCCGCCACCTTGTTCGGTGCGCTCGGGTTTATCCGGCCGATCCAGGCCACCACCGTCTACCTCTACCCCCATGACGGCATGCCGAGCGCGCTGTTCGAGCAGGATGACAAGGCGCCCTGGCTGCCAGAAGGCAATGTCAGCCGCTACCTTTCCGGGTTCTACCTGCTCGACCCGTTCTACGGTGCCTGCGTGGAGCGCGTCGAGTCTGGCTGCTACGGCCTGTTCGACGTGGCCCCTGACCACTTCGAAGTGAGTGAGTACTACCAGTCGTTCTACCGCCATTCGCACCTGGAGGATGAGCTCAATTACATCCTGCAGGTCGCGCCCGGCCAGAGCCTGGCGGTGTCGCTGGCCTTCACCGACAAACTGGACGGGCCAAGCCGCGAGCTGTTCGGCCGTGTCACGCCCTGGGTGCTGGCGGTGCTCAACAAGCACTTCGCCGGGCTGGGGAGCCGCGGGGGGCGTTTCGAGAACGTGCTGGAGCAGCGTATCCATGCCGCGCTCAACAACTTTGGCAGCTCGTTGCTGACCGAGCGCGAGTGCCGCATCGCCCAACTCATCCTGCGTGGCCACTCGACCAAGTCCTTGGCCGAGCGCCTGGGGGTGTCGGAAGACACCATCAAGTCCCACCGCAAAAACGTTTACGCCAAGCTCGACATCGGCACGCAATCCGAACTGTTTTCCTTGTTCATCGACGCGCTGGCCAATGCCCAGGGCGTGCTGGGCAAGGACCCGCTGGAAAGCTACATGGGCAAGCTGCGCTAAGCGCCCCAGCCCTGCAACACCCACCGACAACAAGGAAAACCACCCATGAATGCGCTTTTCGTTCCCAAACGCCAGACTCGTGACTACCAGGCCGCCGACGCCGCGCACCACATCCATGCCTTTCTCGACCAGAAGGCGCTCAATGCCGAAGGCCCGCGGGTCATGGTTGGGGGGGAGCGGCTGCACCTGTGGGACAGCGAGGGCAAGCGTTACCTGGATGGCATGTCGGGGCTGTGGTGCACTCAGCTGGGTTACGGTCGCAAGGACCTGACCGCCGCCGCCGCCGCACAAATGGACCAGTTGGCCTACTACAACATGTTCTTCCACACCACCCACCCGGCGGTGATCGAGCTGTCCGAGTTGTTGTTCAGCCTGTTGCCTGGCCACTACAGCCACGCGATCTACACCAACTCCGGGTCCGAGGCCAACGAGGTGCTGATCCGCACCGTGCGCCGTTACTGGCAGGTGGTTGGCCAGCCGACCAAGAAGATCATGATTGGCCGCTGGAATGGCTACCACGGCTCGACCCTGGCGGCCACGGCGCTGGGCGGCATGAAGTTCATGCACGAGATGGGCGGGCTGATCCCGGACGTGGCGCACATCGACGAGCCGTACTGGTACGCCGAAGGTGGCGAGCTGACCCCGGCCGAGTTCGGCCGCCGCTGCGCGCTGCAACTGGAGGAAAAGATCCTCGAACTGGGTGCGGAAAACGTCGCCGGTTTTGTCGCCGAACCTTTCCAGGGGGCCGGGGGCATGATCTTCCCACCGGAAAGCTACTGGCCCGAGATCCAGCGGATCTGCCGCCAATACGACGTGCTGCTGTGTGCCGACGAAGTGATCGGCGGTTTTGGCCGCACCGGCGAATGGTTTGCCCATGAGTATTTCGGCTTCGAGCCGGACACCCTGTCGATCGCCAAGGGCCTGACCAGCGGTTATGTGCCCATGGGCGGCCTGGTGCTGAGCAAGCGCATCGCCGAAGCCCTGGTGGAACGCGGCGGCGTGTTTGCCCACGGCCTGACCTACTCAGGCCACCCGGTGGCGGCGGCCGTGGCCATCGCCAACCTCAAGGCGCTGCGCGATGAAGGCATCGTGCGCCAGGTGAAGGATGACACCGGGCCGTACCTGCAGCGCATCCTGCGTGAAGTGTTTGCCGATCACCCCTTGATTGGCCAGGTGCAGGGTGCCGGCCTGGTGGCGGCGCTGCAGTTCGCTGAACACAAGCCGACCCGCAAGCGCTTTGCCAACGAGAACGACCTGGCTTGGCAGTGCCGCACCTTCGGCTTCGAGGAAGGCGTGATCATTCGCTCGACCCTGGGCCGGATGATCATGGCGCCGGCACTGGTGGCCAACCGCGCCGAGCTGGACGAACTGGTCGACAAGACACGTATCGCTATAGACCGCACTGCCCGGTTAGTGGGCAGGCTCTGAGCCAGTGGGGGCGCTTTGCGCCCCATCGCGACGCAAGGCCGCTCCTACAGGTGCAGGCGATCGGCTATAGGAGCGGCCTTGCGCCGCGAATGGGCTGCAGCGCAGCCCCAGAATCCAAGACAGTCATAGGGAGTGAAAATGGAGCGTCTCGAATACTGGCAAACGCGCGCTGCAAGCCTGCGTTTGCCCGACAAGGCCCTGATCGGCAGCCAGCAGGTGAGCGCTAACAGCGGCGCCACGTTCGCCGCCATCAACCCGGCCACCCAGCAGGTACTGGCGCAGGTCGCCGCTTGTGGTCAGGCTGAAGTCGACCTGGCGGTGGCCACCGCACGCCGTGCCTTCGAGCAAGGCCCGTGGTCGCGCATGGCCCCTGTCGAGCGCAAGAAGGTGCTGCTGCGCCTGGCCGAGCTGATCATGGCCAACCGCGAAGAGCTCGCGCTGCTGGACTCGCTGAACATGGGCAAGCCGGTCATGGATGCCTACACCATCGACGTCCCCGGCTCGGCGCATGTCTTTGCCTGGTACGGCGAGGCACTGGACAAACTGTACGACCAGGTAGCGCCCACCGCGCCCAACGCGCTCGCCACCATCACTCGCGAAGCGCTGGGCGTGGTCGCCGCCGTGGTGCCGTGGAACTTCCCGCTCGACATGGCGGCCTGGAAGCTTGCGCCGGCGCTGGCTGCCGGCAACAGCGTGGTGCTAAAACCCGCCGAGCAATCGCCGTTCTCGGCGCTGCGCCTGGGGCAACTGGCGCTGGAAGCCGGTTTGCCGGAGGGCGTGCTGAATGTCGTGCCGGGCCTGGGCGAAGACGCGGGCCGGGCGCTGGGGCTGCACCCGGACGTCGACTGCCTGGTGTTCACCGGCTCCACCCAGGTAGGCAAGTACTTCATGCAGTACTCGGCGCAGTCGAACCTGAAGCAGGTCTGGCTGGAGTGTGGCGGCAAGAGCCCGAACCTGGTGTTCGACACCTGCCAGGACCTGGACTTGGCCGCGGAAAAAGCAGCGTTCGGCATTTTCTTCAACCAGGGTGAAGTGTGTTCGGCGAACTCGCGCCTGTATGTGCAGCGCTCGATCCACGATGCGTTCATCGAGCGCCTGCAAGCCAAGGCCCGCCAGTGGATGCCCGGCAACCCACTCGACCCGGCAAGCCGCGCGGGTGCCATCGTCGATGCCGAGCAGACCGGTCGCATCAAGGCCGCCATCGACCGTGCGCACGCGCAGGGCGCCCAGTTGGTGTGCGGTGGCCGGCGCCTCACCATTGACGGCTCGGACAACTACATCGAACCGAGTATTTTTGCCGGCGTCGATGGCAGCATGAGCCTGGCCCGGGAGGAAGTGTTCGGCCCAGTGCTGGCGGTCAGCGCGTTCGACACCGAAGAGCAGGCGGTGCGCCTGGCCAACGACAGTGTCTACGGCCTGGCTGCGTCGGTGTGGAGCGACGACTTCAACCAGGTGCATCGCGTCGCGCGGGCGTTGAAGGCGGGCACCGTTTCGGTCAACACGGTGGATGCGCTGGATGTCACGGTGCCGTTTGGGGGTGGCAAACAGTCGGGGTTTGGTCGCGACCTGTCGCTGCATTCGTTCGACAAGTACTCACAACTCAAGACCACCTGGTATCAGCTGCGCGCTTGAAAAGCGGACTGCGTACCCCAGCCACGCGCGCCCGGTGTAGGAGCAGCCTTGCGCTGCGAAGAGGCCGGTGAACGCACTGAAGATTTACTGTGTTATCTCCGGCCTCTTCGCAGCACAAGGCTGCTCCTACCACGACCGCGCATGACTGAAGGGCAGGGCAGTCAGCTCAACTCCCCTTCGATGATGATCACCTCGCGACGTGCTGCGCGCAGGGCGAATGCCTTGGCCTCTGTATAGGCAGGGTCCTCATAGCAGGCTTTTGCCTGGGCATAGCTGGCGAACTCGACCGCCAGTACACGGCTGCTAGTGTGCGACTCCAGCAGTGCACCTGGGGCAAGCGGCTTGAGCGTTGCGCCGTACTTTGCCGCGATGGGGCCCCACAGTTGGCCATAGGCTTGCTGAGCCTCTGGGTCGGTGACGTCAGAGGCAAAAATGATCCAATACCCTTTCATAGCCATTCCTCGTAATGTTCAGTGCTGCTTGAACGCGGCCGCCGAAGCCTCGAAAGACTGGCCAGCGCGCGGGTTCCACTGCACACCGGAGCGCGCTACCACGCCCGGTTTCAGCTGTTGATGTTGGTCATAGTCGTGTCGCGGGTGGAAGAACAGCGGCTCAAGCTCATCCAACTGCGCAAGGTGCTGGGCGTAACGTTCCAGGTAGTGTTCGCGTTGTTCGTCCGTGACTTGGGCTGGCATCCACGCCGCGAAGGGCGGCAATACTGTAAAACCGGTGTAAGCCAGAATGCCATTATGGATCGGCCAAAGAATGTGATGCAGGTCGCCGTCGATGCCATTGGCGGTGTACAACGTGCTGGCCGTGCCCGTGGTCAGGCTCAGCATGGCGCGTTTGCCTTTGAGCAGGCCGGTGTCGTATTTGCGCCCGGCAGCATAGGCAAAACCACGGCTTAGCACGCGGTCTACCCAGCCTTTGAGGATGGCCGGCAGCGAAAACCACCAGACGGGGAACTGGAAGATCACCAGATCCGCTTCTGCAACCTTATGTTGCTCGCAGGCCACGTCCGCACTCACCGTTCCCGTGCTGTACGCCTGCTCCTGAGCGTGAGCAGGGTTGAAATAGTCGCCTTGGGCGAAGCCTGCAAACTCGTCCGTCGCCAGCACGGCATTCCAGCCCATGGCATAGAGGTCACTGACCCGCACCTGGTGCCCCTGCGCGGCCAGGCTACGCACGGCCGTGGCCGTCAGTGCGGCGTTGAATGAACGTGCCTCGGGGTGAGCATGAACGATCAGGACTTTCATGGGGCGGTTCTCTCTGGAAAAGTCATTGCCTTGATGCGGGCAATTGTCTTGGCGGGGGCAACGCGTTACAAATCATCTGTCCTGACGCCATGGAAGAGAAAAACTGCATCATGCGAGCCGACACGCCACTCAAGGCCATTGCCTGTTTCGATGCTGTAATGCGCACGGGCAGCGCTACGCTTGCCGCTGAGCGTTTGTTCGTGACCCCCGGCGCAGTGGCGCAGCAACTGCGAAAACTCGAGGCGTGGCTGGGGGTGGCTCTGTTTGTTCGCAGCGTGCGCAAGCTGCACCCGACAGACGAAGCGTTGCGATACTGGGCGCAGGTCAGGCCAGCGCTCGAACAGATTGACGCCGCCAATGCCGCCGTGCAGCGCAAGGGCGCACTGCAGGTGTCGCTGAGCCTGCCACCGGCGTTTGCCAGCACCTGGTTCGCCCGGCGCATGGTCGACTTCACCCAGCTGCACCCCGGCCTGCAGTTGCACCTCAATGCCGACGCTGAAACCGTGGACTTCCTGACCAGCAGCTATGACCTGGCGGTGCGCCATTTCGATGGCAAGGACGACAGCCTGCAGGCCTGTCTGTTACTGCAGGATGAGGCGAGGGTCTATTGCAGCCCGCAATACCGCGAGCGTTTGCAGTTGCTGGCGTTGGCAGACCTGCACAAAGCGACCTTGCTCTACACCACGTCCCACGCCAACTGGTCGCGCTGGCTGGGCAACGCCGGGTTGTCGTTTGGCGGCGTGGCCAGCGGCCTGCATTTTGACCAGTCGGCGCTGGCCATCGACGCCGCCAGGCGCGGCCAAGGGTTGGTGTTGACCAGCCCCTGGCTGGTTGAGGACGACGTGGAGCAAAAGCGCTTGGTTCAGGTGTTCCCGCAGGCACTCAAAACGGGCAAAAACTACTACCTCGTTCATGGTAAGCACAGTACGCTCAGCGTCGCGGGGCAGCAGCTACATGACTGGCTGCTAGGTGCAGCGCCAGCCCCGTAATCACCAGGGAGGTCACGATGCAGCCACTGACCCACGCGCAGGTACTGGCCATTGCCCAGGAGAATCCCATCAACCGGGCTTTGCTGTCGCTGTTGCCCACGCTGGATATACCGCACTGCATGCTGACAGCGGGGTGCCTGTTCCAGGCCTTCTGGAACCATCGCTCAGGGCAACCGGCAGCGTGGGGCATCAAGGATTACGACATTGCCTACTTCGATGAAGACCTGTCGTGGGAGGCTGAAGACCGGGTGATCGCACGGGTTCAGCAGGCCTGCGCGCACCTTGGCGTCAATGTCGAGGTGCGCAATCAGGCCCGTGTTCACCTGTGGTACGCGTCGAAGTTCGGCGCCACCTACCCGGCATTGCAACGGGTAACCGATGGCATCGACCGTTACCTGATCAGCTCGACCTGCCTGGGCATAGATGTTTACACCGGCGCGCTGTACAGCACCCATGGGCTGGATGATCTTCAGCACGACCTGCTAAGGCCCAACCCATTGAACCTGCAATCTGCGTTGTTCGAGCAAAAAGCGGCCAGCTACCGGGAGCGCTGGCCGTGGTTGAAAGTGGTTGGCTGAGCGATCACCGCACATCACACCTGGCTGTCAGTGCGCCCGTCACGAATGGTCAGCCGGGGTGAGCCACTGCGCGTAAGTGATGCAGCTGATGTGTTCGGTTCGATAATCCTGGAGGAACGGGTTGTACTTGTTTTCTTCGGTGTGGTGATGGCGGAGCCCACACTTCGATTGGGCAACAAAAGACTGGGTGTTGTCAGCGAAATAGCCACACCAGAGCGCCTTGAGTTTCAGGGTTTCAAACCCGTGCCGCATCACTTCACGCACGGCTTCGGGAATCAGGCCTTTGCCCCAGTACGGCACGCCGATCCAGTAGGCGATTTCGCCTTCCTGCTCGCTGATCTCGAAGTGGCTGTTGCCGCCTATCAGAATGCCTACACACCCCACTGCACGGCCGTTCTCCTTCAGTTCGACGGCATACACCTCGGGGTGATTGAACACGGTGCGGATGACCTCGGCACTGTGTGCAACGCTGGTGTGCGGTGGCCACCCCGCGACAGGGCCAACGCGGTCGTCCTTGGCGTATTCGTATAAGTCAGTGGCATCTGTTTCTTGCCAGGCGCGCAGCCGTAGCCGTTGTGTTTCAAGTCGCATGTCCTGTACTCATCCTGGGTTGCTCGGGCTTCACAGGGTAGTGCGCGGCGCTTGATGGGTACACGTCAGTACCTCGGCAGTTTCGGTACTTTTCGAAACTTCATCAGCGAGCGGTGATAAGCTTTGCGCAGTTTAAGCAGGCAGCGTTGAGCCACCATGCAGCACATTCCGAAACTGGTTACACCGGGCGATTCGCCGCGGTTGGGGGACACCACACTCGCCGAAGGGGTAGGCGTGCCGCTGTCTTTCGGCCATGCCTACATAACACTGCTGGTGTGCTTGTCCGGCAGTGCCGCCTTCGCATTCAACTTCAAGGACCAGGCGGTCAGGCGTGGTGATGTGATGGTGTTGGCCGAGGACACGATCGCGTTGCTCAAACGTCGCTCACGCAGTTTCAGGGTATTTTTTTGCTTGATGCCCAAAAGCTTCGCTGCCGAGGTGGCTTATCAGCTGCCAAACCCCTTGTTCGTTTTTTTGCATGACCACCCACACTGCGTGCCGGCCAACGCTGACAGGCCGCTGCTGGCGGGCTGGTTGGCGCACATGCGGGACATTGCGCAGCGCTGCCCCACGTACCAGCACATCATGCTCAGAAATCACCTGCAAAACCTGTTTCTTAAGATCGCCGAGCAACTTCCGGGGCAGTACCAGGCGGGCCGGCAATTCAGCCGCCAGGAAACACTCAGTTGGCGTTTCTGGGAGTTGATAGGCAAACACTCCATGCGCCACCGAGAGGTCAAGTTTTATGCCGATGCGCTGACGATCACGCCGTTTTATCTGTCGCAGCTCAGCAAGGCTTTTTTCAATGACACCCCCAAAGGCCTGATTGACCGTCAGGTGACCTTAGAGATCAAGGCCTTGCTTTCATACAGTAACTTGGCGATTGGGCAAATCGCGGACGCGCTCAACTTCGCCGACGCGTCCTACTTGTGCCGGTATTTCAAACGCCAGACGGGGGTTTCGTTGACCGGTTACCGTAGGCAGGCGCAGGCGCCGAATGGGTAAGGCGAGGCAAATGGCTTTGCGCAAGCTTTCAAGGCGCCGCGTCTAGGGAGAATAAACATGCGGCTGAGGAAGCTGTAATCCACCAAGGTGGGCTAACCGCGATGGGGCGAATCAACGAGTGGCTGATAGCGTCCCAAAGCTGATTTTCTGGATCAAAATTTATCCAACCTGGGTTCCCGAACACTTACGATTGAACGTGCCGTTAGTGGAATTAAAGTAGCCCACTTCCGCAGCGACCAAGTCGATTTCTTTAGACGTAGACGTAGGCGTGAATACGTAGGTCCATTTTCCATCGTTAGTTGATGTAGGCTTCATGCTGACCATTTCTTTGTTTAACCAAAGAATAATTGTGTGATTCGCGGTTGCCGTACCATGAACGGTGAAAGGTGGGGGCGCTCCTGCGTTGGAGTCGCCTGCTTTCAGCTCATCGCCATTACTGTCCGTGATTTTAGAAATGCTGACTGACATGTTTAGTCTCCCAAAAGAAAATTGACTACGGGTTGATAGTATTCTTCTGTAGAACAAGGGCAACTGGCATAAGTGACAGTTGACAAATACTCTCGTGAAAAGTCCTTCATGGTACTGACCCAAACGCTATGCCGCCCAGCAACACCAGGCTCCAGGGTATGAACCTGCACCTCCTCATCGATTAAGGCCGGCCCTTGATTGCCCGGGTTGCTAGGGTTGCCTCCGGGAGGGCATTGTCCTGCTTTGACTCGCCACGGATGACGACCATGCACATACGCCAACTGACCCACGACGACCTGCCCTCTGCCAGCACCCTGTGCCTGGACGCATTCATGCAGGCCGTTGCACCTTCACTGTCGGCGCAGGGTGTGGACACCTTCGCCAAGGTGGCAGCGGCACAGGCGTTTGCCGAGCGTATGGAGGGCGACAATCTGATGCTGGTGTGTGTCGCGGACGGCGCCCTCACCGGGCTGGTCGAATTCAAGGAAGGCCGCCACGTGGCCATGCTGTTCGTTGCACCGGGCTGGCAGCGCCGGGGTATCGGTACGCGCCTGATGAACGCGGTACTGGCGCAGGCGAGGGAGACGGTGGTGACGGTCAGAGCGTCGTTGTCTTCGGTGGCCGCCTACGAACGCTATGGGTTCGTTCTGACAGGCGACGTGGGCGAGTTTGCCGGGCTGGTCTATCAGCCGATGGAGAAGCGGCTGCCCTGATTTTTAGCGATGCCGTTACCCAACGCCCAATTCTCCTTGCACACATAGGCGCACTTGCCGGGGACGCACCCCCCTGTAGATACCGTCTTGACCCTCACCTCGCAAGAGCAATTTGGGGGTCAAACGGTTTGCCCGACTTCACTACCCCGTAAACCAGATGCAGCAGCTTGCGCATTGCCGCGCATACGATCT
>Ga0160473_100139_pt1 | contig 69879 bp, 68 predicted proteins | sample HID1975I_E11MG_FD_108217 | JGI IMG/M metagenome (GOLD analysis project Ga0160473, IMG submission 108217) | Enriched soil microbial communities from UW Madison campus, WI, USA - HID1975I_E11 MG | ecosystem: Environmental > Terrestrial > Soil > Unclassified | place: USA: Madison, Wisconsin... | reverse complement strand
GCAGTGAACGCAGTGAACGCAGCGAGTTACACGGCGCAGGCCGGCTTCGCGAGCACCGCAGGGAAGCCCCGAAGGGGCCGGCGCAGTGAAGGCCGCCGGCGGGCAGCGCAGGCCGGGCGGCCCTCCCCCAGAGCAAACAGAGCAAATCAAGCCCGCCCGCACCCGCAACCCTCGTATAAACTCGCACAGGTCAGGAGAGAGCCCCGCCGCGCCGGGGCCGCCGAAGGCGCAGGCACCCCGTAAAAGGGCCACCAAACGCTCAGGCAAAAGGACTGACGAGGCGCCCCGTTCGCGGGGCGTTTTCCCGGCTGGAGAGAGGCGGCACACGGCATTCGCCGGCGTCGCCCACCGAAGGAGCAAACCTCGATCGTGGGGCGAATCTCTCAGGTAAAGCGGACAGCAGGGGTGGCCCATGGCATGTGTCATGGATATCGACTGCCCCACAAGGAGCACGCCCCTTGACCACCGCCCCCGCCGACCTCCTCGAGACCCCGCTACACGGCCTGCACCTGGAGCTCGGCGCACGCATGGTGCCCTTTGCCGGCTACTCGATGCCCGTGCAGTATCCCGCCGGTCTCATGGCCGAACACAAGCACACCCGCACCGCCGCCGGCCTGTTCGACATCTCGCACATGGGCCAGCTGCGCCTGTCCGGCCCCGACGCCGCCGCCGCCTTCGAAACCCTGATGCCGGTCGACGTCATCGGCCTGGCCCCAGGCAAACAGCGCTACGGCCTGCTGCTCGACGACGCCGGCGGCATCCTCGACGACCTGATGTTCTTCAACGAAGGCAACGACGCCCTCTTCGTCGTCGTCAACGGCGCCTGCAAGGCCGCCGACATCGCGCACATCCAGGCCCGCATCGGCGGGCGATGCCGTGTCCAACCCATGCCGGGCCATGCCCTGCTCGCCCTGCAGGGCCCGCAGGCGGCCGCCGTGCTGGCGCGGCTGTCGCCCGGCGTCGAGCGCTTCGTCTTCATGACCGGCGGCGCCATCAGGATCGGCGACATTCCCGCCTTCGCCACCCGCAGCGGCTACACCGGCGAGGACGGCTTCGAGATCTCCGTCGCCGCCGACCAGGCCGACGCCCTCGCCCGGCTGCTGCTGGCACAGCACGAAGTGCAGCCCATCGGCCTGGGCGCGCGCAACTCGCTGCGCCTGGAAGCCGGGCTGTGCCTCTACGGCAACGACATCGACACCACCACCACCCCGGTCGAGGCGTCGCTGACGTGGGCCATCCAGAAGGTGCGCCGCAGCGGCGGCGCGCGCGCCGGCGGCTTTCCGGGCGCAGACAAGATCCTGGCGCAGTTGGCCGTCGCCGCCGACCTGGCCGGCCACGTCGACCAGCAGATCCTCACGCGCCGCCGCGTCGGCCTGGTCGCGCTCGAGCGCGTGCCGGTGCGCGAAGGCTGCGCGCTCCAGTCCTTCGAAGGCCACGCGATCGGCACCGTCACCAGCGGCCTGCTCGGCCCAACCGCCGAACGGCCCATTGCCATGGGCTACGTCGCCACCGCATTCTCCGAGCCGGGCACCCGCGTGCAGGCCATCGTGCGCGGCAAGCCGGTGCCCATGGAAGTGAGCACCATGCCCTTCGTGCCGACCCGATATTTCCGGGGCTGAGCGTCCACCAGCGGCGGTCGCCCGGTTCCGATTCAATCCCTTCTCTTCATCCCATCCAAACCGGAGCACGACATGCCCCTCAAGTACACCAAGGAACACGAATGGATCGCGACCGACGGCGACATCGCCACGGTCGGCATCACCCTGCATGCGCAGGACGCGCTCGGCGACGTGGTCTTCGTCGACCTTCCCGAGGTCGGCCAGGGCTATGCGCCTGGCGAAGTGGCCGGGGTGGTCGAATCGGTCAAGGCCGCGGCCGACGTCTACATGCCCATCGCCGGCGAAGTCACCGAGGTGAACGAGGCGCTGCGCGCCGACCCCTCGCTGGCCAACAGCGACCCGCTGGGCGCCGGCTGGTTCTTCAAGATCCGCATGACCGATCCGAGCCAGCTCGATCCGCTCATGGACGAGACCAGCTACACGCAATTCACGGCTTGAACCCACCCCAGGCTACCTGCCTGGCAGGTCCTCCAACCCCTTAGCCTTTCATATGCCCACGCCGTCGCTTCTTGCTCTTGAGAACCACGAGGAATTCATTGGCCGCCACATCGGCATCGGTGCCGATGACGAAGCAAAGATGCTGCAGGCGGTTGGCTCGGCCACGCGGGCCGCGCTGATCGACGGCATCGTGCCACCCGCCATCCGCCGCGCCGCGCCGATGCAATTGCCCAAGCCGGCCACCGAGGCCGAGGCGCTGGCCGAGCTCAAGGCGATGGCCGGCCGCAACAAGGTGCTCAGGAGCTTCATCGGCCAGGGCTACTACGGCACCCACACGCCCGGCGTGATCCTGCGCAACATCCTCGAGAACCCGGCCTGGTACACCGCCTACACGCCCTACCAGGCCGAGATCTCGCAGGGCCGCATGGAAGCGCTGGTCAATTTCCAGACCATGGTCTGCGACCTGACCGGCATGGCGATCGCCAACGCCTCCATGCTCGACGAGGCCACCGCCGCCGCCGAGGCCATGACGCTGGCGCGCAGGTCGGTCAAGGCAAAGGGCAGCGTGCTGGTCGTCTCGGGCGACACGCATCCGCAGACCCTCGAAGTGCTGCGCACGCGTGCGGCGCCGCTGGGCCTGACGCTCGAAGTCGCCATGAACGCCGAAGCCTGGGACCAGGCGCTTGCCCGCGACGACTACTTCGCCGCGCTCGCGCAGTACCCGGCGTCGAGCGGATGGCTGCACGACTGGAGCCGCGACGCCGCCACGGCGCACGGCAAGAGCGCCGCCTTCATCGTCTGCGCCGACCTGCTGGCGCTCACGCTGATCAAGCCGCCCGGCGAGATGGGCGCGGACATCGTCGTGGGCAGCACGCAGCGCTTCGGCATGCCCATGGGCGCGGGTGGACCGCACGCCGCCTTCATGGCCTGCCGCGACGAATTCAAGCGCAGCCTGCCGGGCCGGCTGGTGGGCGTGAGCGTCGACGCGCACGGCGCGCCCGCCTACCGGCTGGCGCTGCAGACGCGCGAGCAGCACATCCGCCGCGAGAAGGCCACCAGCAACATCTGCACGGCGCAGGTGCTGCCGGCGGTGATCGCCAGCATGTACGCCGTCTACCACGGGCCCGACGGCCTCAGGCGCATTGCCGCCCGGGTCGCCCTGCTCACGTCGATCCTCAGGGCCGGGCTGGCCAAGCTCGGCTTCGCCCAGCACCACGATTCGGCCTTCGACACGCTCGGCCTGAAGACCGGCGAAGCCACCGACGCCATTGCCGCCCGCGCCGTCGCGCACGGCGCCAACCTGCGCAAGGCCTGGGGCGAGTATCTGTGCATCTCCCTCGACGAGACCAGCACCCGCGCCGACGTCGAACTGCTCTGGCGCATCTTCGCCGGCGAAGGCAAGGCCGTGCCCGACTTCGACGCCCTTGCCGCGGATGCGCCGCCGCTCATTCCCGACGCGCTGCGCCGCACCACCGCCTATCTTTCGCACCCGGTGTTCAACACCCACAAGAGCGAGACCGCAATGCTGCGCTACATCCGCAGCCTGTCCGACAAGGACCTCGCGCTGGACCGCAGCATGATCCCGCTGGGCAGCTGCACCATGAAGCTCAACGCCACCAGCGAGATGATCCCCATCACCTGGCCGGAATTCGCCAACGTGCACCCGTTAGCGCCCGCCGACCAGCTGCAGGGCTACGCCATGCTCGACCAGCAACTGCGCGAGTGGCTCTGCCAGGCCACCGGCTACAAGGGCATCAGCCTGCAGCCCAACGCAGGCTCGCAGGGCGAATACGCCGGGCTGCTGGCCATCATGGCCTGGCACGAGGCGCAGGGCCAGGGCCACCGCAAGGTCTGCCTGATCCCCTCCTCCGCGCACGGCACCAACCCGGCCAGCGCACAGATGGCCGGCATGAAGGTCGTGGTGACCGCCTGCGACGCACAGGGCAACGTCGACATCGACGACCTGCGCCGCGCCTGCGATGCGCACAAGGACGACCTGGCCTGCGTGATGATCACCTACCCGAGCACGCACGGCGTGTTCGAGACCCGCGTCAAGGAGCTGTGCGAGATCGTGCACGCCCACGGTGGCCGCGTGTATGTCGACGGCGCCAACATGAACGCCCTGGTGGGCGTTGCCGCCCCGGGCGAGTTCGGCGGCGACGTGAGCCACCTGAACCTGCACAAGACCTTCTGCATTCCGCACGGCGGCGGCGGACCGGGCGTCGGGCCGGTGTGCGTGGTCGAGGACCTGGTGCCGTACCTGCCCGGCCATGCCACGGCGGGCGGCCAGCCGCACGTCGGCGCCATCTCCGCTGCCCCCCTGGGCAACGCGGCGGTGCTGCCGATCAGCTGGATGTACTGCCGCATGATGGGCGCCACCGGTCTGAAGGCCGCAACCGAGGTCGCGATCCTGAGCGCCAACTACATCAGCGCGCGCCTGGCCGAGCACTACCCCACCCTGTACGCGAGCCCCAACGGCCACGTGGCCCACGAGTGCATCCTGGACCTGCGCCCCATCAAGGACAGCAGCGGCGTCACCGCCGAAGACGTCGCCAAGCGCCTGATCGACTATGGCTTCCACGCGCCGACGCTGAGCTTCCCGGTGGCCGGCACGCTGATGGTCGAGCCCACCGAAAGCGAGCCGCTGGCCGAGCTCGATCGCTTCATAGAGGCCATGATCGCCATCCGCGGCGAGATCCGGCGCATCGAGGAAGGCGTGTGGCCCAGGGAAGACAACCCGCTCAAGAACGCGCCGCACACCGCCGCCAGCCTGATGAGCAGCGACTGGGACCGTCCGTACTCGCGCGAACTTGCGGCCTTTCCGCTGGCGGCTCTGCGCCAGGGCAAATACTGGTCACCCGTGGGCCGGGTGGACAACGTCTACGGCGACCGCAACCTGTTCTGCTCGTGCGTGCCGATCGAGGACTACGCGGCGCAGGAGTGACGGCTAGGGCCGGCGTTGCGCCGGCCGCCCGCGTCACTCCACGCTGATGCTGGCCGCCTTCACCAGTTGCGCGAACTTCTCGGTCTCGTCCCTGATCTGACGCGCCATTTCCTGCTGGGAGTCGCCGATGGGCTCGGCGCCGATCTTTGCCATCTGCGCCTTGAAATCGGCCGAATGGATGATCTTCGTCATCTCCACAGCAAGGCGGACCTGAACGTCCTTCGGCGTCGCCGCCGGCGCCAGCACGCCGAACCAGGTGCCGATGTTGAAGCCCTTCAGCCCCGCCTCCTGCAGCGTTGGCACGTCCGGCAGTGCGGACGAGCGCTTGGCGGTCGTCACCGCCAGCGGACGCAGCTTGCCGGCCTGGATGTGCGGCAGCACCGGCGTCACGGTATCGAATGACATCGCAACCTGCCCGCCCAGCAGATCGACCGTGAGCGGCCCGCTGCCCTTGTACGGGACATGCAGCAGCTTCACCCCAGTCATGTTCTGGAACTGGGTGCCGATCAGGTGCTGCGCGGTACCGTTGCCGTTGGAACCGTACGCAAGGGGCTCCTTCGCGTCCCTGGCCAGGGCGATCAGGCCGGCCACATCCTTCGCCGGGGAATCCGCCTTGACCACCAGCACGTTGGGCACCATCGCGATGGTGGTGAGCGGCGCGAAGTCCTTCTGAAAGTCGTAGGGGAGCTTCTTGTAGACGCTGGTGGCAATGGTGTGGTGCACCGCGCCGACCAGCAGCGTGTAGCCGTTGGGCTGGGACTTCGCCACGTAGTCCGCACCCAGCGTGGCCCCGGCGCCGGGCTTGCTCTCGACGATCACCGCCTGTCCGAGGGCCTTGCCGAGCGGCTCGGCCAGGGCGCGCGCCAGCACGTCGGTGGTGCCTCCGGCCGGGAATGGCACGATCAGGCTGATCGTGCGCGTCGGCCAGTCCTGCGCCTGGGCGGTACCGACCCCCAGGCAGAACGTGCAGGCGGCGGCCGCCAGCAGCGTGCGGCGTCCCACTCGGGCAGCGACGCCCGGCTTGATCTCTTGCATGGCTTGTCTCCTTCTTGTGGCTGACTACTGTCCGGAATGCTCAGCGGCCGGCAGCGGCCGCCAGGCCTCGGCACACGGCTTCGGTCACCTGCGCGGTGGTGGCGTTGCCGCCGAGGTCGCGCGTGCGCAGTTCGCCGGACGCGGTCACCGCCTCGATGGCCTGCATGAGCCGCGCGGCAGCGCCGGTTTCTCCAAGATGCTCGAGCAGCATCACGCAGGACCAGAAAGTCCCGATCGGATTGGCCAGGCCCTGGCCCATGATGTCGAAGGCCGAGCCATGGATCGGCTCGAACATGCTCGGAAAACGGCGCTCGGGGTCGATGTTGGCGGTGGGCGCGATGCCCAGGCTGCCCGCCAGCGCGGCCGCCAGGTCGCTCAGGATGTCGGCATGCAGATTGGTCGCGACAACGGTGTCCAGGCTGGCAGGACGCATCACCATCCGCGCTGTCATTGCGTCGACGAGCTCCTTGTCCCAACGTACATCGGGGAACTCCCGGGAAACCTCCAGGGCGATCTCGTCCCACATCACCATGGCATGGCGCTGGGCGTTGCTCTTGGTGACTACGGTGAGCTGCTTGCGCGGGCGGCTCTGCGCCAACCTGAAGGCGAAGCGGATGATGCGCTCGACCCCGGCCCGCGTGAGGATGGAAACATCCGTCGCCACCTCGATCGGCAGGCCCTGGTGCACGCGCCCGCCCACGCCGGCGTACTCGCCTTCGGAGTTCTCGCGCACGATCACCCAGTCGAGGTCGTCGGGACCGCAGCGCTTGAGCGGCGCATCGATGCCGGGCAGGATGCGCGTGGGCCGCACGTTGGCGTACTGGTCCAGGCCCTGGCAGATCTTCAGGCGCAGGCCCCAAAGCGTGATGTGATCCGGGATGTGCGGGTCGCCGGCCGAGCCGAACAGGATTGCGTCCTTGTCGCGCAGCGCGTCCAGGCCATCGGCCGGCATCATCACGCCGTGCCGGCGATAGTAGTCACCACCCCAGTCGAAGTTCTCGAACTCGAAGCCGAAGCCGGCGTCGGGGCCGGCCAGGGCCTGCAGCACCTCCTGGCCTGCCGGCGTGACCTCCTTGCCGATGCCGTCTCCAGGAATGACGGCGATGTGAAATTTCTTCATGGATGGCGGCTCCCTGACGAAGCGATGTGGTCGATGCGCCGACTCTAGGAACATTCGCGCCGCACAGGCATCACCAAAGAAAAGCCATCGTTAACCTGAAGCTAATAATGAAGGCCCGTCCTCGCAACACAATCGCCCCATGGCCAAGCGCATCCAGCCTGCCGACCTGGCGTTCTTCGCGACGTTGTCGACCGCCGGCAGCCTGAGCGCCGCCGGGCGCGAACTGGGGGTGTCCACGCCCGCGGTCAGCAAGCACCTGGCATTGATGGAGTCGCGCCTGGGCGTGTCGCTGGTCAATCGCTCCACGCGCAGGATGAGCCTGACCCCCGAGGGCGAGGTGTACCTGGAGCATGCCCGTCGCATCCTCGCTGGCATCGAGGACCTGGAGCAGACGCTGGGCGCCGCCCAGGCCTCGCCCTCCGGCCTGCTGCGGGTCAATGCGACGCTGGGTTTCGGGCGCAGCCACGTGGCGCCGCTGATCTCGCGCTTCGCCAAGCGGCATCCGGACGTCGAGGTGCAGTTGCAGCTGTCGGTCAATCCGCCGGCCCTGACCGACGATTCGTTCGACGTATGCATTCGATTCGGCCCACCGCCGGACGCACGCGTGATTGCGCGCCGCATTGCACGGAATCGGCGCCTGCTGTGTGCTTCTCCGGCGTATCTGCAAAAGCTGGGCACACCCAAGGTCCCGAGTGACTTGACGCGCCACAGGTGCATCACGATCCGCCAGGGCGACGAGGCCTATGGGCTGTGGCGGCTCACCATGAGCAAGGGCCGGCATCCGGGCACCCAGGCCATCAAGGTTCGCGGCGGACTGTCGACGAACGACGGCGAGATCGCCGTCAACTGGGCGTTGGACGGCCACGGCATTCTGATGCGGGCCGAGTGGGACATTGCGCGCTACCTGCACAGCGGTCGGCTGGTGCAGGTGCTGCCTCAGTACGACACGCCGGACGCCGACATCTATGCGGTCTATCCGCGGCATCACCACACGGTGGCGCGGGTGCGCGCCTTCGTCGATTTCGTGGCCGCGGCGTTCACACAGTGGGAGCTCAGCGGGCGCTCGACGCGCTGACGGCACCAAGGGACCGACCAGCAGTCAGTGCCCGTGCCCATCGTGTCCGCCGTGGCCGTCGCCGCAGAACTCGCGCAACTTGCGCTCCTTGCGCGGGTCGTTCCATGCCTTGTCGTTGGCATCGAACACGATCGGACGCAGGTAGTCCGTCGGATCGATCAGCCAGCGAACGTCGGGCCACTCGGCGCGCGGCATGCCCATCAGTTCCAACTGCTTGCCCTTGCCTTCCTTGAGGGCTCCGGCGGTGTTGTGCCAGGCGAAGGTGAAGTGGCTGCCGTCGCGCAGGATGAAGTCGTAGAACAGGCTGTCTGCGCCGCCCGGGTTGCCCCCGGTGCGCAGGTCCACCTGGCCGGTCAGCGGCGACGACCCCGCCCCCCCGGCTGGAAACGTCCCGCCGGCGCGAAAGCTCAGGTCGAACGCCGGTCGTCCCCTCTGCTGCGCCCCGTCGATGACCGTGCGCCGGCGAAGTCGCCGCGCAGCACACGCCCGATCCAGTCGCGCAGATCCGCGCCGAAGGCATTGAACGGGGTGTCGAACTGGGCTGCCAGGCTCGTGTGGTTGTGGTCCAGGTACTGGGCAACCCGCGGCATCGGCGCGCCGTCGGTTCTGGCCAGGCATGCGAGCCGATTCACCAGTTCGAGCGATTGGTACTCGAGCATCGGGTTCTCGTACTGCGCGAAGCCCACGAACGTGGGCGGCGCGTCGGCCCGTGTGCGGTGGATGGGCGCCCGCGTGGCGTACAACGAAATGTCGGTCCCGTAGTACGCGGCGACACCCGGGGCATTGGGGTTGCCCGGATGCTGGTCGGCATCGACGCGCGGACTGGCCAGCACCAGGCCGACGATCGGCAGGCCGTCCGGTGGACGTACCCGCGCGTCCCATGCGGCGGTTGCCGCGTGCGCGCAACCGGCCGAATGGGCCATCAATACCATACGCCGCGCGTCGCCGCCAAAACGTGCGGCGTTCCGGGCGACCCACAGCACCGCATCACGCACGTCCTCGGCGCCGGCCGGCCAGACTGCCTCGGGCGCGAGCCGGTACTCCACGTTCACGGCCAGGAACCCATGCCGCGCAAATTCGCGCGACACGTTGCCATAGACCTGCGGCGTCAGGCACTTTTCGCCGCGTACGAAAGCACCGCCGTGCACGAACATGAGCACCGGCGCGCCGTCGCCACCTTCAGTGAGCAACCCGGGCGATGGTGCCGCGCCCGTTGGTTCGTAGACATCCAGGCGTTGGCGCGGGTGTGGGCCGTACGACTGGTCGGCGTGCAGGCGCCATGCCGGCGGCGCAGCCGCGTCGATCAGGGGCGCCCAGGCCGCGAGCATCGCCTGGCTGGCAGCCCGGATGTCGTGATGCCAGAGCGGGCCTAGCCGGCGCATGTCGGCCAGCAATTCAGGTGGAAGCGGATGTGCCATATGCAGTAAAGTTGTACGACAAGTTTCTCGACACCGTATGACCATGCACTTCAGCGCGCTTGCACCCGGGGCCCGGCTGGCGGACCGCGTCGCCGACGCGCTTGCCGGCGAGATCCGCAATGGCCGGGTGGTGGCCGGCGCCAAGCTGCCTCCGGAGGCAGCTTTGTCGGCGCAGTTCTCGGTCAGCCGCACGGTGGTGCGCGAGGCGATCTCGCGGCTCAAGTCGATCGGCCTGGTCGATTCGCGCCAGGGCAGCGGCGTGTACGTGCGCGAGGCGGGCATTCCATCGCTGAGCTTCGACGCCAGCTATGCCGGCTCGCGCGAGGCCGTGATCCAGATGGTGGAGGTGCGCCGCGCGCTCGAGTCCGAGGTTGCCGGATTGGCTGCCGAGCGCCGCACGGCGGCGGACGTGCGCCAGTTGCGGCGCGCACTCACCGCGCTCGACCGGGCCGTGCGTGCCGGCGGCGACGGCGTGATGGAGGACGTCGCCTTTCATCGCGCCATCGGGGATGCCGCCCACAACCCTTTCCTGCAGAGCACGCTGCAGTACCTCAGCCGCCTGCTCCAGGGCGCCACCCGAGTGACGCGCGCCAACGAAGCGCGACGCCAGGACTTCGCGCGCCAGGTGCGCGAGGAACACGACCGCATCGTCGAGGCGATCGCGGCCGGCGACGCGCAGGCTGCACGCAGCATGGCGGCAGCGCACATGAACAACGCCATCCGCCGCATCGAGGAAGCCGACCCGGCCTTCTGGCAGCAGGAAGGCACCGTGCTGGCCCGTGCGCTGATCAGCGGGCTGTCGACCACGCCGCCGGCCGCCGGCTGAGCAGCATAGCGGCCCGTCCGGCGCACGGGGCGTGGGCCGCAACGGCAGCGCCCGGCAGCGGACCTTCGGTGGGTATTCCCTTATGTCTTCGAGCATCTCAACTTGTATGATAACCCTACGACTTCAGCATCGGAAGGCCAAGTGGAACCTCTCTATCTCGACCACTTCACGCTGCGCGTCCCCTCCGGGGAACTGGGCAGGCTGCACGACTTCTATGCCCGGGTGCTCACGCTGGCCGAGGGACCACGGCCGGACTTTTCCTTCCCGGGCCACTGGTTCTATATCGGCGAGCGCCCCGTCATTCACCTGGCCGGCAACGCGCCGCCGGACGAGCCGGCGCCACCGGCGGGCCTGCCAACCGGCCGCTTCAACCATGTCTCGCTGCGCTGGCGCGGCCTCGCAGCCACTCGCGCCCATCTTTCGGCCTGCGCGGTGCCTTGGACGGAGGCCACCGTACCGGGCGCGCCTCTGCACCAGCTGTTCCTGCACGATCCCACCGGATTGATGATCGAGCTGACCTTCGACGCGGCCGAACTCGCGCAGGCCGGTGCACCGGGCCGGTGAACTTCCGCGGCGCGCCGAATGCGCGTCTCCCCACCCATTGGAGGACCCACATGAAAACCTCGAAACTCGCTTCACGCTGGATGGCCTGCCTCGCGTCCGTTGGCCTGCTGCTGGGCACCGCGCATGCTGACGGGTACCCGTCCAAAGTCGTCACGGTCGTGGTCGGCAGCGAGCCCGGCGGCGCCCCGGACCTGATCGCGCGTGTCCTCGCGGCGCCGCTGGGCAAGCAGCTAGGCCAATCCGTGATCGTCGAGAACCGGCCCGGCGCCGCAGGCACCGTCGCCGCCGGATACGTCGCTCGCGCCCAACCCGACGGCTACACGCTGACCATGGGCACCGTCTCGCCACACGCCATCGCCAAGAGCGTCTATCCGCACCTGAGCTACGACCCGCTCACCAGCTTCGCGCCCGTGGCCAAGGTGGCTTCCGTCCCGCTGATCCTGGTCGTCAAGGCGGATTCGCCCGCGCGCACCCCGCAGGATTTGATCGCCCTGGCGAAAGCGCACCCCGACAAGCTGAACTACGCATCCGCGGGGCCCGGCGGCCTTCAGCACCTGACGTCCGAACTGTTCAGTTCCGCAAGCGGCATCAAGATGGCGCACATTCCCTACAAGAGTGGCTCGGCGGGCATCACCGCGGTGCTCTCCGGCGAGGTCCAGATGTTCTTCGCCGGCATGCCGCCAGCACTGGCGCAGATCAAGGCCGGCAAGCTGCGCGGCCTGGCCGTCACCACGGCGCATCGCTTCCCTGCCGTACCGGACGTGCCGACCATGAAGGAGGCCGGCCTGGCTGACTTCGAGGCCGACAACTGGCATGCGATCTTTGCCCCGGCAGGCACGCCCGCCCCGGTGATCGAGCGCCTGAACCGGGAAATCGGCGTTGCGCTCCAGGACCCCGAAGTCGCTGCGCAGCTTCTGAAGATCGGCGCGGTCGCGCAGACAGGAACACCATCGGAACTGGGCCAGCTGGTCAAGTCCGACGGCGAAAAATGGGCGCGCGTCGTCAAGGCGAATGGCATCGCGCTCAACTGATACAGGAAACCACATGGAACCGATGAACCTGCTCATCATCATGGACGACGAGCACAACAAGAAGATGCTCGGCTGCTATGGCCACCCCACGGTCAAGACACCCAATCTGGATCGGCTCGCTGCCCGCGGGACGCGCTTTACCAACGCCTACACGAACTCGCCCATCTGCGTGCCGGCGCGTTCTGCGTTCGCCACCGGAAGGTACGTCCACCAGACCGGTTACTGGGACAACGCCATCGCCTATGACGGAGAGGTCCGCTCCTGGGGGCACGTGCTGCAGGAGCACGGCCACCCGGTGGTGTCCATCGGCAAGCTGCACTACACCAACGAGGAAGCCGACACCGGGTTCGACCAGCAGATCATTCCCATGCACATCGAGGGCGGAGTCGGCGATCTGCACGGACTGCTGCGCGAACCGCTCCCGGTGCGGCATCAGTCGCGCGACATGGCAACGCGCATCGGCCCGGGCGATTCCACATACACCGGCTACGACCGCGATATTGCCGACGAAGCCTGCCAATGGCTGCAGGGCGAGGGCAACGCCAGCCGCGGGAAGCCGTGGACGCTCTTCACGTCCTTCATCTCGCCACACTCCCCGCTGGTCGCGCCGCAGGCGTACTACGACATGTACCCGCCCGAGTCGATCGTTCTGCCGAAGAAGCGGCCAGCCGGCTTCCAGCACCCCTGGTGGGACGCGCTGAACGCGTGCTACATCTTCGACGCGAGCTTCGCGGACGACCACCAGCGCCGCATCGCCATCGCCTCCTACTACGCGCTGTGCACCTACATCGACGATCAGGTCGGCCGCGTGCTCGACACGCTCGCGGCCACCGGGCTCGACAAGACCACGCGGGTGATCTTCCTCTCGGACCACGGCGACAACATGGGTGCGCGCGGCTTGTGGGGGAAGTCGAACATGTACGAGGAATCGGCAGGCATTCCGATGATTGCGGCCGGCCCGGGCATCGCCTCGGGCGCGACCTGCGACACGCCCGTGTCGCACATCGATTTCTGGCCGACGATCCTCGAAGCGGTCGGCGTGCCGCCGCAGGCGCGCGAAGCCGAATCGCACCCGGGTCGCTCGTTGTTCGAGTCGATGCGCATGGGCGAGGCCGAGGCCGCCCAGCGCGTCGTGCTGAGCGAATACCACGCCGCCGGCTCGATCAGTGCCTGCTACATGATCCGCAAGGGCGATTGGAAATACATCCACTACACCGGCTTCCGGCCGGAGTTGTTCAACCTTCGCGAAGACCCCGAGGAAGTGATGGACCGGGCGGCGGACCCCGCGTGCCAGGACGTGCTGGCGGACCTCGAGGACGAATTGCGGCAGCGTCTGGACCCCGTCGCCGCGGATGAACGGGCCAAGGCGGCGCAACGTGCGCTCATCGAGCAACACGGCGGCTACGAGGCCCTGGAGCGCCGCGGCGGCGGCAGCTACACCCCCGTTCCCGGCGAAGAGGTCCGATTGATCCAAGGCTGAACCAGCATGAACACACCGCAAGCCGGCCTGATCGGCCTGGGCGCCATGGGCGCCGGCATCGCCGCCACGCTCCGGCGTGCCGGATATCACCTGCACGTTTGCGACGCACGACCGGGCGCTGCCGCGGCATTCGCCGCAGACGGTGGCACCGCCCATGACACGCCCGCCCAGGTGGCCGCGCATTGCGACCGGATCATCAGCGTCGTCGTGAACGCGCAGCAGACCGAGCAGATCCTGTTCGGCGATGCCGGCGCGGCGGCAGCCATGAAACCCGGCAACGTGTTCGTCATGTGCTCCACCGTGGACCCCAACTGGTCCGTCGCGCTCGAAGAACGCCTGGCCGCGACCGGCATCCTGTATGTGGACGCGCCCATCTCCGGTGGCGCCGCCAAGGCGGCCGCCGGGCAGATGACGGTGATGTCCGCCGCCACGCCCGAGGCCTACGCCAAGGCCGGGCCGATGCTCGACGCCATGGCCGGCAAGGTCTACCGGCTGGGCGATCGCGCCGGTGCGGGCAGCAAGGTGAAGATCATCAACCAGCTGCTGGCCGGGGTGCACATCGCCGCCGCCGCCGAGGCGATGGCGCTCGGGCTGCGCGAAGGCGTGGACGCGGCGGCACTGTACGAGGTCATCACCCACAGCGCCGGCAACAGCTGGATGTTCGAGAACCGCATGGCGCACGTGCTGGCCGGCGACTACACACCGTTGTCGGCGGTGGACATCTTCGTCAAGGACCTGGGGCTGGTGCTCGACACCGCGCGTGCCAGCAAGTTTCCGCTGCCGCTGGCCTCCACCGCTCACCAGATGTTCATGCAGGCGTCGAGCGCGGGCTTCGCCCGCGAGGACGATTCGGCGGTGATCAAGATCTTCCCGGGCATCACCCTGCCCTGACCATCAGGGCGGCGAGGCGGCGCGGCACCAGTCGACGCGGCGCCCGCGGACGCCCGCAACAGCAAGACAGGAAAAGAAGGAATGACCTCTTCGACGGGACTCAACATTCTCGTGACCGGTGGCTGCGGATTTCTCGGGGCACGCCTGGCGCGCGCGCTCCTGGCCCAGGAAGCGGTGTCGCTGGCGGGAGCTGCGCCCCGCCCGCTGGCGCACGTGCTGCTGGTGGACCGCGCACCTCCGCCATCCGACCTGCGAGACGACGGGCGCGTCCGTTTCATCGGTGGCGACCTGCCGTCGCTGATCGCCGACGGGCAATTGCCGCTCGACGAGGTCGACCTCGTCTTCCATCTCGCCGCCGCGGTCAGCGGTGAATGCGAAGCCGATTTCGACCTGGGCATGCGCAGCAATCTCGATGCAACGCGCGGATTGCTCGACGCGTGCCGCAAATCCGGCACGGCCCCGGTGTTCGTGTTCTCCAGTTCGGTCGCCGTGTTCGGCGACTCGCCAGAGCAGCCGCTGCCACCGGTGATCGAAGACACCACGCTGGCAACACCGCAGAACAGCTACGGCATCCAGAAGTTCGTCGGCGAGCAATTGGTGGCCGACTACACGCGCAAGGGGTATGTGGCTGGACGTAGCGTGCGGCTGATGACCGTGTCGGTACGCCCGGGGTTGCCGAACGGCGCTGCATCCGGCTTCCTGAGCGGCATGCTGCGCGAGCCGCTCGCGCAGCGGCGCACCCGTTGTCCGGTTGACCCCGACACCGCCGTCGCCCTGGCCTCGCCCGGAAACACGATTGCCGGCCTGCTGCGCGCGGCCAGCGCCCCGGCCGCCGACTGGGGTGCCCGTACCGCCATCAACCTTCCGGCGCTGACCACCACCGTGCGCGAGATGGCCCAGGCACTCGAGCGATTGGCCGGCCCGCAAGCCACCGCCCTGATCGACTGGGAACCCGACCCGCAAGTGACGAAGATCATCACCAGCTGGCCCAGCCGCTTCGAAGCGCGCCGCGCTGCCGCCCTCGGCCTCGCGCCGGACGCAAGCGTCGATGCCATCCTCGCCGACTATGTGCGGGAGAATCCCGAGGCGGTCAGGATGCCGCTGCGCACGGCGATGGCCGCCTGAACGACGAGGACCCCCACACCATGACCCGATTGCTGCTGGGCTGCATCGCCGACGACTTCACGGGCGCCACGGATCTGGCCAACAACCTCGTGCGTGCGGGCATGCGCACGGTGCAGGCCATCGGCGTGCCCGACGCGCCGTTCGCCGGCGAGGCCGAATGCGTGGTCATCGCGTTGAAGTCGCGCACGATCGCCGCGTCCGATGCCGTTGCGCAGTCGCTGGCGGCGCTGCGCTGGCTGCAGGCGCAAGGTGCTCGGCAGATCTACTTCAAGTACTGCTCGACCTTCGACTCCACCCCGCGCGGCAACATCGGCCCGGTGGCCGAGGCCCTGATGGACGCGCTGGGCTGCGACTTCACGATCGCGACGCCGGCTTTTCCCGACAACGGCCGTGCGGTCTTCAAGGGCCACCTGTTCGTCGGCGACGTGCTGCTGAACGAGAGCGGCATGCAGAACCATCCGCTGACGCCCATGACCGACGCCAACCTGGTGCGCGTGCTGCAGGCGCAGTGCCGGCGCCGCGTCGGCCTGATCGACCACGCCGTGGTCGCGCGCGGGGCCGAGGCGGTGCGCGCACGCATCGCCGCGCTGCGCGCCGACGGGGTTGGCCTGGCGGTGGTGGACGCGCTGTCCAACGACGACCTGCTGCGCCTCGGGCCGGCGCTGGCCGACCTGCCACTGCTGACCGCCGGCTCGGGCGTGGCGATCGCGCTGCCGGCCAACTTCGGACTCTCGCCGTCGCCGCAGGCCGCGGCGCTGCCGGCGCCGGGCGGCCTGCAAGCGGTTCTTTCGGGCAGTTGTTCGCTGGCGACCAACCGACAGGTGCGCTACGCCATCCAGGCCGGCATGCCGGCCTTCGCGCTCGACCCGCTGCGCCTGGCACGGCAGGCCGATGCCGGCGAGGACATCGCCGAGGACGCGCTGGCCTGGGCCACGCCCGTGCTCGCGCGCGGCAATGGTCCCCTGCTGGTGTACTCGAGCGCCGACCCCGATGCGGTCAAGGCCACGCAAGGGGCACTTGGAGTGGACGCCGCCGGCGCGCTGGTCGAGCGCGCCATCGCGGCCATCGCACGCGCACTGGTGGCACGCGGGGTTCGCCAGCTGGTGGTTGCCGGCGGCGAAACGTCGGGCGCGGTCGTGCAGGCGCTGGGCATCGGGCAGCTGCGCATCGGGGCGCAGATCGATCCCGGCGTGCCCTGGTGCCACGCGCATGCGCAAGTTGTCGGCGAGGCCGGCGAGCCGATCGACGCCGACCTGCACATCGCATTGAAGTCCGGCAACTTCGGCGGCGACGACTTCTTCACTCGCGCGTTCGCCTGCGCGGCGGCCTGACTGTCGGCCGGCGCCGACGGGCATCCGGGGCATTCGACGCTACAGCCGCCCGCCACGGGCAGGCAGCATGGGTCCATACCGAAGGAGTTGCACCATGCGAACACCGACCCCCAAGGGCCACCCGCCTGACGGTCCGCCGACGGAAGAGCCCGAGATCACCCAGGAAGAGTCGATTCCCAGCGACGGGAAGGACAAGCAGGTCGAGAAGATGATGGACGAGCTCGGCCGCGAAAGGCGCGAGGAACTCGACGAACAGCGCCCGCTCAAGAACGCCTGAGCCAGCCCGCGCGTGCGTTGGCGCCGGACCTGATAAAACGCCTGCCAACCGAAGTTGGAGGCTGATTTGGACCTGCGCACGCTGCGCTACTTCATTGCCGTGCTCGAAGCCGGCAGCCTGTCGCGGGCTGCCGGTTCGCTCTATATCGCGCAGCCGGCCCTCACCGCGCAGATCAAGAAGCTCGAGGCCGAACTGGGCGCGCGGCTGTTCGACCGTTCGCACGCCGGCGTCACACCCACGCTCGCGGGCCTGCAGCTCTACGAGGATGCGCGCCGGCTGCTCAGCGACGCCGAGGCGGTCAAGGAGCGCATCCAACGCCTGCCGCAGGGTCCGGAAGGCTCGGTGACGGTGGCGCTCCCGTTCCTGCTCGCGTCGATGCTCATCGGGCCCGTGCTGGCCGCGCTGAAGAAGACGCACCCCCGCATCCGCGTGTTCGTGCTCGACGACCTCAGTCTCGGCGTGAAGAAAGCCATGCTCGACCGTCGCGCGGACGTGGGCATCCTGGTCGATGCGCCGCAGGTAGACGGGCTGCACTGCCAGCCGCTGGCGCGCGAAGCGATGTACTTCTGCGGCCAGGATTCTGATGGCGCGGTGGCGGCGCTGCTACGCAGACCCAGGCCGAAGGCGAAGCCTTCCGCCAAGGGAAAGCGGGCCTCGCCCGTTCCTTGCGAAATCGATTTCGCGGACGCCGTCGCGCAACCGCTGGTGCTGCAATCGCGCCGCTTCGCCATCCGCCGCAGCGTCGAGGATGCCGCCGGGCCGCTGGGCCTGCCCCTGAACATCGTGCACGAGCAGGACTCGACCCGGGTCATCCGATCGCTGTACATGAGCGGCGCCGGCTTCACCATCACCCCGGCATGTGCGCTCGACAGCCATCCGCCGCAGCGCCCGCACTGGGTGGTCGCCCGCATCGTCAAGCCGGAACTCTCTCGCACCTACACGCTGGCCACGCCGACCGGGCACGCCCCTGACGACGCCACGCAAGTCGTGATCGACGCCCTGCTGGCCGAAAGCCGCGACAGGATCGCGCGCGGCGAATGGGAGGCACGCTGGCTGGGACGCGAGCGCCGTCGCGGCGATGCCGAGGCCTGACGCGGCCACGCGCTGCCGCGGCCGCGCCAAGGACTTCCGCGCCGGCTAGAGCCCGAGGTTGCCCGCCTCGGCCGGCGGTGCATCCGCGGCGGTCGCCGCCGCCGGCGCCGGGTCGACCGGCGGGCGGGCGCCCTCGGCACCGCTCCACTTGCGCAGGCCGTCGCGCCCCGAGGCAGCGCGCAGCAGCAAGGCGCCGCCCAGCGCCGCGTGCACTACCGCCGTCGTGCGGTGCGGAACCATCAAGGCGCACAAGAGCAGCCCGGCACCGGCCGCCAGCGTGGCCGCATGTTCGTAGGGCTGGCTCGGTCGCGCATCGTCGCAGGCAATGATCTGCCGCACGCATTCGCGCGGATCGGCCGGCATGTGTCCGCCGGCAAAGCAATTGAATCGGCCCATCACCGGGACTCCGTTTCTGTTGGAAGGGGATCGGGCTCATGCTTGCACCGCGCACCGGCCGCAGGTGTAGGAGAACAGGCGCAATGCCAGCCGGCTGCGCCGCCGGTCCATCAATGCATGTGATCGCCCGGCATCAGCAAACGGTATTTCCCTGATACCCGGCCTTCTGGAACAGTCACCTCGACGACCTGCCCGACGCCCGCGGAACCGCAGGCCCGAACGTTCAAGGAGACACCCATCACAACCGCAACCTTCCCATCGGCCGCGTCGCGCCCGGTCGCCAACGTGGGCGCACTGGTGTCGCGCAGCGCCCGCGCCCACGCAGATCGCATCGCGATCAGGACGCCGGGCCGCAGCCTCAGCTACGCCGAACTCGAAGCGCGCTCCAACCGGCTGGCCAACGCCCTGCTGGGCCTTGGCCTAGCGCGCGGCGACCGCGTCGGCATCTACCTGCCGAACCGTCCGGAAATCGTCGAGACCGAACTGGCCTGCTACAAGGCCGGCCTGATCAAGGCGCCCTTCAACGCGCGCCTGTCGCCGGCCGAGGTCGGCGAAATCGTCGCCAACAGCGAGGCGGCGGTCATCATCACCACGGCCACCCGCGCCGAAGCGTTCCGCCCGCACCTGCGTGGCGCCATGCCGCACCTGCTGCTGGTCGACGAGCCGCAGGCGCAGCCCGGCGCGTGCGGCGCCGGCGGCTACGAGTCCGCACTGGCCCGCGCCAGCGATGCCTTCGCGGCCGTCGCCGTCCGGGCCGACGAGGTCGCCGTGCTGCACTACACGTCCGGCTCGTCGGGCGTGCTCAAGGCCGCGATGCAGACCTTCGGCAACCGCCTGGCGCAGCTGCGCAAGTTCCTGCTGCGTGCCGACAACATGCACGAGGACCACGTGCTGGGGCTGGTCGGCCCGATCACGCATGCATCCGGCATGCAACTGGTGCCGGCCCTTTGCTGCGGCGTCACCATCCGCCTGTTCGACAGCTTCGAGCCCGCCCGCTTCATTGCCGACATGCGCGCCGACCGGGTCACGCACACGTTCATGGTGCCGACCATGATCAACATGCTGCTGGCCGAGCTGGAAGGCCGCTACCGCCCGCTGCCGGACCTGCTGCGGCTGGGCTATGGCGCCGCGCCGATGGCCCCGGCGCGCATCCTGCGCGCAATGGACGTGTTCGGCCCGGTGCTCAGCCAGGGCTACGGCGCCGGCGAGACGACCTCGGGCGTGTGCGCGCTCACCGTCGCAGACCACCTGCATGCCCGCGCCGCCCGCCCGGAGCGCCTGGCCTCGTGCGGACGGCCCCTGCTGGAGTGTGACGTGCAGATCCTCGACGACGCCGGCCAGCCTGTGGCGACCGGCGAGATCGGCGAGATCGTGGTGGGCGGCGAGGACGTGTTCGCCGGCTACTGGCGCGCGCCCGAGCTCACGGCCGAAGTCCTCAAGGAAGGCCGCTACCACACCGGCGACCTGGCGCGCATGGATGAGGAAGGCTTTGTCTACATCGTCGACCGCAAGAAGGACATGGTCATCAGCGGCGGCTTCAATGTCTATCCATCGGAAGTCGAAGCCGTGCTCTACCAGCACGATGCGGTCAAGGAAGCCTGCGTGTTCGCCATCCCGGACGACAAGTGGGGCGAGGCGGTCGCCGCGCACGTGGTGCTCAAGCCCGGCAGCGCGGCCGACGCCGGGCTCATCGACGCCTTCTGCAACGCACGGCTGGCCGGCTTCAAGCGGCCGCGCCACATCGAGTTCGTGGGCCAATTGCCCAAGAACCCGAACGGCAAGGTCATGCGCAAGGCGGTTCAGGCGCCCTACTGGGCGCAGCACGAACGCAAGGTGAACTGACATGGATGCGACCACGACCCACGCCGCGCCGGTCCCCGCAGCGCTGTTCGACGGCCCCTTCGAAGGGTCCCCGCGCGCGGCGGCGATCATCGAGCGCGTGCGGCACTACCTGCATGGCGAGCTGGCCGACCTGGCACGCGAGCACGGCATCACGCACGAAGGCGGCGCGCCGCGCGAGCTGCTGCGCCAGGTGTGGCGCCGGTCGCACGCGCTGGGCTACTATGGCATGACGCTGCCCGAGAAGATGGGCGGCCTGGGCCTGTCGCTGCTCGACCACGTGCTGATCAAGGAAGCCATCTACGCGAGCGGCTCGCCCTTCGCGCCGCACGTCTTCGGCGAGCTGAGCGGCCCGCCGCGCGTCGGTGCGCTGGCGCGCCAGGCGACGCCGGAGCAGATGCGCCGTTTCATCGAGCCGGTGGCGCGCGCCGAGCTGGCCATCTGCTTCGCGCTGACCGAGGCCGAAGCCGGGTCCGACGCCGGCGCGGTGCAGACCCATGCCGTGCTCGAGGGCGACCATTACGTCCTGACCGGCCGCAAGCGGTTCATCTCCGGTTCGCCTTTCGCCGACCACGCGGTGCTCATGGCCTCCACTGCGCACGACCCGAAGGCCGAGCGCGAGGTGACAGCCTTCTTCGTCGACCTGCACGCGCCGGGCGTGCGGGTCGAAGCCGGCTACAAGACGATGGCCGGCCAGAGCAGCACGGGCGACATCGTGCTCGAGGGCGCGCGCGTTCCGGTGGCCCACCGCATCGGCGAGCCCGGCCGCGGGCTGGCATTGGCGCTCGGGCGGATCACCGTCAACCGACTGCTGCACTGCCCCGCCATGGTCGGCCTGGCCACGGTGGCGCTGCGCGACGCTCGCGACTACGCCACGGAACGGCGGCAGTTCGGCCGCGCGATCGGGCAGTTCCAGGCCATCGCACACATGCTGGCCGACGCCGCCACCGAACTGGCTGCCGCGCGCGCATTGATGCTGCACACCGCGCGCCAGATCGACGCCGGCGCCGAGGCGCGGGCCGAGGCCTCGATGGCCAAGCTGTTCTGTTCCGAAACCGCCTTCCGCGTCGCCGACCGTGCCGTCCAGGTGCATGGCGGCGAGGGCATCGTGCAGGGCCGCCGGGTCGAGTTCCTGTTTCGCATGCTGCGCATGTACCGCGTGCTGACCGGCACCAGCGAAATCCAGAAGAACACGATCGCCAAGGAATTGCTGGGCGACCTGCGCTGACGGCGCGCCGGCCCAGCCAATCAATGAAGAACAGGAGACGAATGACATGACAGACCTGAATCGACGCGAACTGCTGCGCGGGGCTTTCGCCACGGCGCTGCTGCCGGCCCTTGGCGCCGCCGCAGGCTCCGCGCGGGCCGCCGACAGCGGCCCGTATCCCACGCGCCCCATCAAGTGGGTCGTGCCCTACCTGGCCGGCACCGGCCCGGACACCACCGCGCGCATCCTGGCCGAGGCGGTCGGGCCGATCCTGGGCCAGCCCCTGATCATCGACAACAAGGCGGGCGCGGGCGGCAACATCGGCGCGCGGATCGTCGCCAAGGCAGCGCCGGACGGCTACACGCTGATCTACTCCGCCGCCCCGATGGCGGCCAACATGCACGTCTACAAGAACCCCGGCTACGACGCGCTGAAGGACTTTCGCCACATCATGCGGCTGACCAGCTCCGACATCGTGCTGATCGTCAAGGCCGACAGCGACGTGCGCAGCCTGGCCGATCTCGTGGCGAAGGCCAGGGCCCAGCCGGGCAAGCTCAGCTATGCGTCCGGCGGCGTGGGCACGCCGTCGCACCTGGGCGTCGAGATGCTGCTCAGCGCCGAGCACGTCGACGTGCTGCATGTCCCGTACAAGGGTGCGTCAGAGCTGGTCAACGCGGTCATGGGCGACCAGGTGCTTTTCGGTACGCCGATTTTCAGCGTCGCGTATCCGCTGATCCAGAGCGGGCAGCTGCGCGCGCTGGCAGTCGCCGGCCGCAAGCGCAACCCGACGTTGCCGGACGTGCCGACCCTGGCCGAGCTCGGCGTCAAGGGCGCCGAACTCACGTCCTGGGGCGGCCTGTCGGCACCGGCCGGCACGCCCGACGCGGTGGTCGCGCGCATCCGCGACGCTTTCGGGCAGGCGCTGGCCCGGCCGGAGGTGGTGGCTGCACTGCAGCAGCAAGGCGGCCAGGTCGACCTGCTGGACGCCCCGGCCTACGTGCAGGGCTTCAAGAAGGAGATGGCGTTCACCGAGCAGATGATGAAGAAGGTCGGGCTGGAGGCGATGTAGGCCCGCCGCCATCAGTGCAGCGCCGCCGGCCCCCGGTCGGCGCCGGGCGGCCGGCACTGATGCGCGCGCGCCGCCAGCACCTGCCGCTCGCGCTCGTTGCGCGTCAGCGCGGCGGCCCGCTCGAACTCGGCGGCGGCCTCGTCCAGCCGTCCCAGCCGGGCCAGCAGATCGGCGCGCACCGCCGGCAACAGGTGGTAGTGCCGCAGCGCCGGCTCGTCGGCCAGCGCTTCGACCAGCGGCAACGCCGTCGACGCTCCGAAGGCCATCGAAACGGCCACCGCACGGTTCAGTTCCACCACAGGCGAGCCCGTCACTTCGACCAGCGCGTCGTACAGGGCCACGATGCGCGGCCAATCCGTGGCCGATGCATCTGCCGCGCGCGCGTGGCAGGCGGCAATGGCGGCCTGCAGGGCATAGGGGCCCAATGCCTGGCCGCGTCCTGCCGCCAGCTTTTCGGCATTGGCCAAGGCGGCCAGCCCGCGGCCGATCAGCAGGCGGTCCCAGCGCGAGCGCACCTGCGCCAGCAGCAGCACCGGCTCGCCGCCGGGCCCCACGCGAGCGGCGTTGCGCGAAGCCTGCAGTTCCATCAGCGCAACCAGCCCGTGCACCTCCGGCTCGTACGGCATCAACCGGGCCAGCACGCGGCCGAGGCGCATCGCCTCCTCGCACAAGGCCGGCCGCATCCAGTCGCCGCCCGAAGTGGCTGCATAGCCTTCGTTGAAGACGAGGTAGATCACCTCCAGCACGGCGCCGAGCCGTTGCGGCAGTTCGCCCGCTGGCGGCACCTCGAAGGGCACGCGCGCCTCGGCGAGCGAACGCTTGGCGCGCACGATGCGCTGCGCGATCGTGGCCTCCGGCACGAGGAACGACCGCGCGATCTCGTCGGTGCCGAGACCGCCCAGCACGCGCAGCGCCAGCGCCACGCGCGCCTGGGCCGAGAGCACCGGGTGGCAGGCGGTGAAGATCAGTCGCAGCAGGTCGTCGCCGACCGTGTCGTCCAGCGCGTCGTCGACTGCCTGGGCCTGCGCTTGTGCGGCGATCGCGTGGCGCAGGTCCAGCGCGTGGCTCAGCGCACTTTCCTGCGCTGCCCGCACCTGCTGGCGCCGCAGGTGGTCCAGCGCCAGGTTCCTGGCGGTGGCCATGAGCCAGGCGGCCGGATTGTCCGGCACGCCTTCGCGCGGCCAGTGCTCGAGGGCAGCCACCAGCGCGTCCTGGGCGAGCTGTTCCGCCACGCCCAGGTCGCGCACGCGCCGCGTCAGGGCGCCGATGAGCCGGGCCGATTCGATGCGCCAGACGGCGCAGACCGTCGCCCGCACCTCGTCGTCGGCGCCGGCGCCCGCGGACGGTGGCACGGCCTCAGCGCTTCCCGGCCGCCGTGATCTTGTCCGCGATGCGGCGCTCCTGCTCGCGCAGTTCGGGCGTGAACTCGGCGCCGAAGTCCTCGGCCTCGAACACCTGGCGCAACTCGATCTCGGTGCCGCCGTCGAACGGGGCGCGCTTGAGCCACTCGATCGCCTCGTCGCGCGAACGCACCTGCCACAGCCAGAACCCGGCGATCAGTTCCTTGGTCTCGGCGAACGGGCCGTCTATGACGGTTCGCTGCTTGCCGTCGAAACGCACGCGCACCCCGCGCGAGGTCGGATGCAACCCTTCACCAGCCAGCATGACGCCGGCGTTGGCCAGTTCCTCGTTGTACTTGCCCATGGCCGCGAGCATCGCCTCGTCGGGCATCACGCCGGCTTCGCTCTCGCCACTGGCCTTGACAATCACCATGAATCGCATGTTGAAGCTCCTGAAGTTGGAAAGGAGAAGGCGCGCCAGAATGCGAACGGCGCCTTCTTCCTGACGACGCGCGAGGTTGTCCAGGATCGACACCGGACGGCGACCCCGGTTGTAACAGTTCGCGCATCGGCCGCCGGCGCCGGCGGCGGTCCGCCTCAGTGTGCGGCCTCCTGCCGCGCAACCCGCACCACGCGCGCGTTCTCGCCGTCGGTCAGCAGGTACAGGCCGCCGTCGGGCCCCTGGCGGATGTCGCGGATGCGCTCGCCCAGCTCGCCGAACAGGGGCTCGCGGCCCAGCACCTGGGGCGCGCGTGCGTCGCCGCCCAGTTCGATGCGCCACACCGCCTTGCCCGTCATCGCGCCGACGAACAGGTTGCCGTTCCACTGCGGGAACTGCCGTCCGCTGTAGAAGATCAGGTTGCTCGGTGCAATGCTCGGCGGCCCCCAGTGCACCAGCGGTGCGTCCATGCCGGCGTGCGCGGTGCCCTCGCCGATCGGTGCGCACGTGACGTACTCGCAGCCATAGGTCACCACCGGCCACCCGTAGTTGTGGCCCTTGTGGATGATGTTGATCTCGTCCCCGCCCTGCGGCCCATGCTCGGCGGTCCAGAGCAGCCCGGTGCGCGGGTCCACCAGCGCGCCTTGCGGGTTGCGATGGCCCAGGCTCCAGATCTCCGGCCGCGCGCCGGGCCGGTGCGCGAACGGGTTGTCCGCCGGCACCACGCCATCGGTGCGGATGCGCACCGTCTTGCCCTGGTAGAACGCCAGCGACTGGGCACGCATGCGGTCCTGCGGCGCGTACCGGTCGCCCACCGTCAGGAACAGGTGGCCATCGGCCGAGATGGCGAGCCGCCCGCCAAGGTTCTCTCCGTTGGCGACGTACGGCGTCTGCCGGAACAGCACCTTGAACTTCTCCAGCCGCGTCACGTCCTCGCTCAGTCGGGCACGCGCCACGGTCAGGCTGTTGCGCCCGGCCATGAGGCCGCGGCCGGCCTTGGTGAAGCTCAGGTAGATCAGCCTGTTGTGCGCGAAGTGCGGGTCGACGCGCACGTCCAGCAGGCCGCCCAGGTCGCGGAAGTCCACCTCGGGAACGCCGTGCACGGCATCGGACATGGCCAGCCCGTCGGCGCTGATCACGCGCAGGCGGCCCGGACGCTCGGTGACCAGCAGGCGACCGTCCGGCAGGAACTCCATGCCCCAGGGCCGCTCGAGGTTGGCGGCGAAGGTGCTCAGGCTCGGGCCGTCCAGCGCCTCGGCCGCCGAATCGGCCGACGAGGCCCACGCACCGGCGCCGGCCAGGCCGCAGGCAACAACCAGAACTTGGCGCAGGAGGGTCGAGTGCTTCATGGTGGCCTTCCGTTTCGAGAGGTCGACAGGGGCAGCGCGGCAGCGCTGCATCTTCGCCATCCGCCCGATCGGCACGCAGCGGCCGCGCGAGCGTCCCCAGGTTCGACATGGGATACGCGCACAATGGCCGATGCTGTGCGAAGCTTGGTGGGCGTGCGCCCCGCACGTCTTGCCGCCCGGTCCAAGCCCCGAAGAAAGGAATCCTCCTCATGCAAGCATCGCCGATGACGACCTCTTCCCCGCGCCTGACTGCCCGCGACTTCGACCAGGACCTGCTGGTGCTGTTCGACGCCTACGTCCATGGCGACATCGACCGGCGCGGCTTTCTGGCCGGCGCCCGCAAGTTCGCCAAGGCCGGGATGACGGCGGCCGGACTGCTGGCGGCACTGAGCCCCGACTTCGCCGCCGGGCAGCAGGTCAAGCCGGACGATTCGCGCCTGAAGATCGACCGGGTGAGCTACCCGTCCACCGGCGGCAGCGGCACCATGAAGGGCTACCTCGTGCGGCCTGCCGACGCGGGCACGCGCAAGCTGCCGACGGTGCTGGTCATTCACGAGAACCGCGGGTTGAACCCGCACATCGAGGACATCGCGCGCCGCCTGGCGCTGGACGGCTTCATGGCCTTCGCCCCCGACGCGCTGACGCCGCTGGGCGGCTACCCCGGCGACGAAGACAGCGCCCGCGCCGCCTTCGCCAAGCTGGACCAGGCCAAGACGCGCGAAGACTTCCTGGCCGCCGTCACCTGGCTCAAGACCCGCCCCGACACCACCGGCAAGATCGGCGTGGTAGGGTTCTGCTGGGGCGGCGGCATGGTGCATCAGCTCACCGTGCGCATACCCGACCTGGCGGCCGGCGTGCCGTTCTACGGCAACACGCCCGACCCGGCCGAGGCCGCAAAGGTCAAGACGCCGCTGCTGGTTCAGCGCGCCGAGACCGACGAGCGCATCAACGCCGCCTGGCCGGCCTACGAGGCGGCCCTGCAGGCGGCCAACGTACCGTTCACCGCGTACATGTATCCCGGCACGCAGCACGGCTTCAACAACGACACGACGCCGCGCTACGACGAGCCCGCCGCCAAGCTGGCCTGGTCGCGCACCGTGGCCTTTCTCAAGGAAAAGCTCGGGGGGCCGGCGTAGGCGTGATCGACTCGAAACGACTCGGCGACGCGGTTCGCCGCGTGGAGCGCACCGTGATGGCCACGCCCGGCCTGGGCGTCATCGTCAAGGCGATGCGCAACTACATCCTTCACCAGAGCGCAAACCAGGCCGGCAGCATGGCGTTCTCGTCGGTGCTGGCGATGTTCCCGCTGCTGATCCTGCTGTCCGCGGCCGCGGGCTTCATCGGCCAGCCTGGCGACGCGGCCGCGCTGGCCGACCGCATCATGGACTACGCCCCGCAAGTGGTGCGCGACGCGATGCAGCCGGTCATCCGGCAGGTGCTGTCGCAGCGCAACGAGGCCTTGCTGACCATCGGCGTGCTGGTCACCTTGTGGACCGCCTCGTCAGGCATGCAGGCGGTGCGCTCGGCGCTCAACCGTGCCTACGGCATCCAGCGCGGCCTGGCCTTCTGGAAGGCCCGCATCAAGGTGACGCTGTTTACCGTGGTGGTGGGCGGCGGCGTGCTGGTCGCCTTCAGCTCGGTGATCATCATGCCGTACGTGTGGCGCCTGCTGGAGGCCAACGTCGGCACGGGCGAAGAGGCGCTGTGGCTGCACAACGGCGTGCGCTACGGCGCCGCCTTCGTGGTCCTGACGATCCTCTACGCCCTGCTCTACGGCTGGCTGCCGGACATCCGCCAGCACGTGTTCACCGTCATCCCCGGCGCCATGGTGGGCGCCGCGCTGTGGGTCACGGCCGCCGCCACGCTGTCGTACACGCTGCGCAGCGCCGGCAAGCTGACGCTGGTGTACGGCAGCTACGCGGGCGTGGTCGCAACGCTGGTGTTCCTCTATGTCAGCGCCACCACGCTGATCTTCGGCGCCGAGGTCAACGCGGTGCTGCGTGAGCAGAAGGCGCCGCCGCCCGCGCAGGATTGAACCGCCAGCTCAGCTGCCCTGCTCCACCGGCGCATGCTGCAGTGCCGGCGGCAGCCGCGAATCGAGCAGGTCGCGCTGCCAGGCGACCACCGCGAGCGTCGCCACGAGCGCCAGTGCGGCCAGCGCGCCCGCCATGCTGCCGCGCCCGGCATACGGGTCGCGCAGCATGCGAATGGCGCGGCGCGGCGCGTGCCCCGTCTTCGACAGCAAGGCGCCGAAGCGCACGCTGACCTTCATGCGGCCGTTGATGGCCCAGCCGCTCGCATCCAGGATCGGCCCCAGGCTGCGCTGGCGCAGCTTGAGCCAGGCGATCAGCATGCTCGGCCCGGAGATGGCCAGGACCACGCCGGCAATGGCAATCGGGATCCACTGGCCCAGGTCGATGAACTTGCTGAACAGCGCCACCAGCACGGCGCTGATGCTCCCGAGCGCGACGCCCAGGGCCGCCACGGTGCCGACGTCGATTCGGCTGCCGGGCAACCGCGCCGTGGCCGATGCGGCCGCACCCGGCGCCGTCTTCGTGTCCGCGCTCGCGACGGTGCTGGCCAGCGAGCCGAGCACGCCCTGAGCGCGCGCCTCGCTCGCGGCGGCGCGCTTGGCGACCTGCTCCTCGATCATGCGCACGAACTTCTTGTACGGCGAGAAGAAGGCCTGGGCCACGCTGGTGGGGTTCTCGATCAGGCGCGTGATGGTCGCGTCCCAGTCGCGCCCCTGCCGGTCGTAGAAAACACCGTTGCGGTGCACGAAGAGGAAATCGATGTCGCCGGCCGTGAATGCCGCGACGATGTTCATCTTCTCGGTTCCGCGCCGGCACTCGCAGTAGGCCAGGCAGGTCTTGGCCAGCCCCGCCAGTACCGCGTGCTGCTTGACGTCATCCACCCGCACCGTCAGGTCGCAACTGCGGCTGTCGAGGTAGAGCGTGCCGGCCTGGAAAGCCGCGCCCTCGCGCAGGTAGAAGGCCTTGAACGACACGAAATTCTCCAGCAGCCGCAGTAGGTCGCGCTTGAGACGCAGCAGCTTCTCCAGGTCGTGCAGACGCGCGTTGTGCGGCCCCACCTCCTCGTCCTGCGCAATGAGCGCCATCACGGCGTCGCGCGTGCCCAGCAGCGCGTCGATGGTCTGCGCATCGACGCCGGACAGCGGCGACACCGGCTTGGCCGCCAGCCACGCGCGGCAGCATTCCACCCGCTCCTTCAACGCGTTCCATTGCTGTTCGTCGAGCTGGTCGGGCGGCTCGGCGGCCTGCCCCAGCACGGGCAGCACCGCCTTGTGCTGCAGCCGGGCCAGCGCCTCGCTCCAGGCCGGATTGACGTGCGCGCGCAGCGGCAGCGTCCGCCCCGGCGCGGCAGGCGCAAGCGGCAGGCTGGCGATGCGCGCGTCGTGCAGCGTGAGCGACTGCTGCGCCAGCGCCTCATACGTCTGCGCCGAGGCATTGAGCGCCGGCAGGGCCTGGAGGTCGTAGGCCGCGAGGCGGCATCGCGCGAAGAAGTCATCGACCTTCTCGCGCACGGCGCCGACCGCCTCCGCCGCCTGCAGCATGGCGCCGCCGTCGCAGGCCGCGCTGCCTTCGCCGGCATGCCAGCGGCGAAGCGCCTCGGCGTCGGCGAAGAAGGCCTCGGCACGCGCGCGGTCGACGCCTTCGCGGCCGCTGCTGTCCTTGACCGTCCCGTGGGTGCTGGCAATGCGCTCGATCGTGCGTCGCACCGGCCCGTCGTCGGCGGTCTCGGGCGCGACGATGCCGTCGCCGTTGAAGCGCATGGCGGCGAGCATGTCGCGCCGCCTGGCCACGTCGGCGAGCGTGATGATGCTCGCCGTTTCCTGGTTCAACAGGCGCAGCATGTGGCGGGCCTCGTCCGCCAGGGAGAACTCGTCGCCGTCGGGCTGGCGCATGTCGCCCAGCGCGATGCCGTCGCCGCCCTCGATCAGCAGGTCGGCATCGCGCAGATGGGCGCAGGCCCATTCGCAGGCGGCAATGAGCTCCGGCGGGCGGATGCGTCCGTCATGGTCGGTATCGATGAAGTCGAGCGTGCGGCTGTCGAACTCGATGCCGCGGGTCGGACAGGCCAGCGCCACCCACAGTTTCTGGTCGAGTTCGCCGATGTGCGCAATGTCGCCGCCATTGCGGATCAGGACCTGGTCCACGCCGCCGGCGCGAAAATAGGCAAAGTCGTGCGCCTGGTGCATGCCAGGTAGTTTTCACGCCAGGGCCCGGTGGCGCGTGTAGGCCTTGGGAGCATGCGGCCGAAGGAATTCGCATCCGATGGCCGCCCCTTGCACGCGCGGCGCTTCAGCCCCGCCGCGAGCGCCCTGGCTTCTTCCTGGCCGCAGGCGTGCCGCGTGATTCGGGACGAACGGATTCGCCTGCCGTCGCGGCGGGCGCGGGCTGGAACGGCTCGAGCGCCGCGAGCGCATCGACATAGGCCATGAGCTGGTGCAGGTAGCCCGGCGCGGCGTCCTGCATGAGCGTCAATGCCCGATGCACGAGCTGCTGCGAATTGAGCGGGCCGGCGTTGGCGGGCAGACGCGCCTGCGACTGCGCCAGGCGACGCCGCGCATCCAGGCGCGCCCATGTGCGGCGGAAATAGGCCAACGCCTCGGGCACCTCGCCGTCGGAGCGGCGTTGTGCGGCCTGGGCAGCCAGTTCGCCGAGCGCGCCGGGTGGGGCAACCGGCGCCCTTCTTGCGCCCTTGGGCGGCGCCGCGGCCCCGGCCCGAGGGGCTGCAGGTCCGGGCTCGCCTTCGAGTTCCGCGCGATAGCGGGCCACGACGTCGGCCAGCCGTGCCTCCAGCAGTTGGCGCGCCGGTCCGCGATGACCGGCGGTGCGGCGTGCCAACGCGTCGAGAAAATCGAACCGCCATGGATCGAGCCGGCGCCCGCCCTGCGCCCGCCATTGCGCCAGCAAGGCCAACGCATCGTCGACGCCTCGCGGCGGGTCGACCGCGTCGCGAGTCCCTGCGCCGTCGGCAGCCTCGGCCTGGTCAGCCACCGGCCTTCCGTCCTACCGGGGCCGGCGCGCGGCGCGGCGTCGGCGCGATCTCGACGCGCCGGTTGCGGGCGCGCCCGTCTTCGTCCGCATTGGACGCCACCGGCTGCTCGGCACCGAAGGCGGCCGCGAACACGGAAGACGACGGCACGCCGGCGTCGATCAGCGAACGCGTCACCGTCAGGGCACGCTGGGCCGACAGCTCCCAGTTGTCAGCGAACTGGCGGTTGCTGCCATGCACCTGCAGGTCGTCGGTGAACCCGCTGACCATCAGCACCTCCTTGCGCTCGGCCAGGTACACGGTCAGCGGGCCGGCCAGGCTCTTGAGCAACTGCCTGCCGTCGGGCTGCAGCTGCGCCGAATTGAGCGCGAACAGCACGTTGCCGCTGATGCCGATGCGTCCGTCGGCCAGCGTGACGCGGCCGGCCGCCAGCGGGCCGGCGAGCGCCTGCTCCAGCGCCTGGCGCCGCTGCACCTCGGCCTGCCGCTGGCGTGCCTCGGCGGCCAGCCGTGCGGTCAGGTCGAACTGCATGGCGATGACGCACACCAGGATGAGCACGAACGCACCCAGCAGGCCGGCCATGAGGTCGCCGAACACCGCCCACACCGGTGCGGTGGCCTCGCCGCCGGCGTCGGAATGATCGTCCAGGGTCATCATGCGTCGCCGGTGGCCAGGCTGCGCTGCTGCTGCGCCAGGTGCTGCAGGTCCTCGACGATCTGCCGCTGCGACAGCATGCTCAGGTCGATCACCTCGCGCGCCTGCGCCACGTAGTAGGCCAGTTGCTCGTCGCTGCGCGCCATCGACTGGCCGAGCGCGGTCTCGACGCGCTGCAGTTGTGCGGCCAGCTTCTCGTTGGCCTGGCCGAACTGCTGCACCGCCTGGCCGAAGGCCTCGCCGACGCTGGCCATTTCAACCGCACTGCCGCCCACCTGCGCCGCGACGCCGGCCAGCCTGTCGGACTGCGCCTGGGCATCGTCGGCAAAACGGCTGCCCACGCGCTCGAGCAGGTCGGCCGAGGTACCGACCAGCTTGTCGATGGCTTCGCGCTGGCCGGTGCTGGCATGGTTGACGGCGTCCAGCAACGTCTGCAGGGTCTCGAGCATGCGGCCGCGCTCCTCGAGCATGGCGTTGTCGCGAACCATGCTGTCGGACAGCTTGGCACGAAGCTCGGCCACCACGTCGGCAGCGGCGCGCGGCGCCTCGGAGGCGGCCTCCACCAGGCGGCCGATTTCCGCCAGCGTGTCCTGTGCCTGTGCCTGGGCCTGGCGCGTGATGTCGGTGGCGGTGCGCTCGAGCGTCTGGCAGATGGCCTGCTGCTGGGCGCTGCCCTCCTCGGTGGCGGCCTGCCATTGCGCCTGCAGCGCGCCGGCCATGTCCTGCAGTGCCTGCGACCAGGCCGCAAGGCGTGCCTCGTCGCGCTCGGCCAGGCGCGCCTGCATGGTCTCCTGCGCTTGCGCGGCGGACCGCTGCGACGCCTGCGCATGCGCGGCCAGCATGCGCGCGTGTTCGGCGAGCGCTTCGTTCCAGCGCGTGGCCACGCCGCTGGTGGCGCGCTCGGATTGCACGGCCAGCTCCTCGAGCTGGCGCTGCACGCCTGCTTCGACCTGGGCACGCATGGAGGCCGTCTCGCGCGCCATGGCGGCCATCGCGGCTTCCACCGCCGGCTGGATCGCCTCGCCCGCGGCGCGCGCGCCATCGGCGAGGGTCTGCTGCAAGGTCCGGTCGACCGACGCGGCCAAGCCGGCGTAGGCGGCTTCGGTGCGGGCCTGGAATGCTTCCTGGCTGGCGAGCAACCGCGCGTGCGTCTCGCGCTGGGCCGCGTCGAGCACCTGGTGCAGGTCGCTTTGCTGGCGGCTGGTGCCTTCATGCAGCGCGCGCTGCTGTGCGTCGATCGATTCGAGCAGGGCGCGCTGGCGCTGCTCGAGCGCCTCGTGCGTCGCACGCTGTTGCTGGTCGATGGCCTCGTGCATCGCCCGCTGCTGGCGGTCGGCGGCTTCGCTGCCGGCGCGCTGCTGCTCCGCAATGGCTTCGCGCGTGGCGTCGAGCCGCTCGATCAATGCGGGCAGCGTCTCGGCCTGGCGCCGCAGCAGTTCGGCCGACACCTCGATGGCCGGCTGCATGGCGGCGCCAGCGGCGCGCACGCCTTCGGTCAGGCTGTCGCGCAGCGTCTGGTCCACCGCGGCGGCCAGGCCGGTGTAGGCGTTGCCGGCCTGCGCCTGGAAGCGCTCCTGCCCCGCGAGCAACTGCTGGTGCGTGGCCAGGTGCTGCTCGGTCATGGCCGCAATGCCCGCCTCCAGCCGCTGCACGAGGGCCGGCAGCGCCTCGCTCTGGCGGCGCAGCAGTTCGAACGATTCGTCGCGCCGTTGCGCCCGCGAGAAGGGACGCAGGGTGTCGGCGATCTGCGCGTCCAGCGCCTGGCCGGCCAGCAGACGCTCGCGCCGGCACATGCTCGACACCAGGCCGAGCATGGCCGAGGCAGCCACGCCGGCGATGGAGGTGCCGAAGGCCAGCCCGAGGCCGCGCACCGGCTCGGCCAGCACCGCGCGGATGGCGTCCAGGTCGCTCGCATGCTCCAGCGCCAGGCCGGTGCCGCGCAACGTGACGACCATTCCCAGGAACGTGCCCAGCATGCCCAGCAAGACCAGCAGGCCGGCCAGATACGGCGTCATGGCGGGGCCGGGCAGGCCGACACGCTCGCCCTCGATGCGCAGGCGCACCGCGTGGCGCAGCGACGGGTGCAGGCCGCCCAGCCAATCCGCCAGGCTGGCCGGCGTACGCGCCGCGCCCTCGCGCAAGGCACGGGCCAGCGTATCGGTGGCGCGGTCGAAGGCCAGCAGTTCCAGCCCGCCGAGCACGTAGAACAGCAGGATGAGCAGCGTGACCCCCAGCGCGATGGGGTTGGTGCCGATGTAGCCGGCGCCGATCCAGCACACGGTGGCCAGGCCGGCCGCGAAGACCAGTCGTTGAAGCAGTCTGTTCATGTCGTCGTTGTCTCTTGCGGGGCCACGCCGTCGGCGCGGCCCTGGCGCAGGGCTTCCACGAGCCCTTGCACCGGATGAAAGCGGATCTCCAGTTCGGCCAGCAGCAACGTGTGCATGTCCTGGCTGAAGGCGGGCAGCCAGCGGCGGCCCTCCGGAGCGACGGCGGGCGCTGCCGCCGCAGTGTTCTCTTCGGCCGGCGCCTCGGCGGCGGCGGCAGCAGCTGCCCTGGCCTCGGCATCGTCGGCGCGCTGCAGTCGCTCGAAGCGCCGCCCCAGCAACCCGGGCAGCGGCCCCAGCAGGCGCTGCTCCTGGGTGCCGAGCACGTCCTCGAGCACCGCGTCGACCGCCGCCAGCCGGGCCAGTTCGGGCGAGCGTTGCGCCATGCGCGCGCGCAGCCGTTCGCGCAGGCGTCCGATGCTCTGCCCCATCGCGTATTGGCGCGACGCATAGCGCTGGCGGCAGATGGCGGCGTCGGCGGCAGCAGCCTTGGGGTCCTGCGGTGCCACGCCGATCAAGGTCATCGCGGCGACGGCGCGCGCGTCCTCGGCGATCGCCGCCGCCAGCGTGTCGCGCACCTGCCGTGCCTCGGCGGCGTCGAGCCCGCCGGGCTCGGCGGCGACAGGCGCAGGCACCTCCGGCCGCGCATCGAGCGCGGCCGAGAACCGGACGGCATCCGTCCAGCGCAGCCACTGGCTGAGCTGTTCGGCGAAATCCTGTTGCGTATCGTTGGAGTTGGTGGCGTCAGGGCCGGCCCCCGAGCCCGCCAGCCGATGCAGCAAGCGCAGGAGTGCCGAGCCGGTGACACCCGTGCGACCTGTCACTTGCACCCTGCCGGCGTTTTCAAAGAACCCGGCAGTCTATCCGATGGGTGTATCCGGACCTGTAACGCGCGGCCCGGGCAACTCAGCCCAGCGCCCGCACCCGCCGCGCCAGATCATCGATGCCCGCGTCGTCCAGCGCCGGCGCGTCGACCGGCTGGCGCCGTGCCCAGGCGGCGAAATGACGTGCCTGCGACCGCTCGTAGAGCGGGTCGTAGTGCTCGGCCATGAGTTCGGCCAGCAGCGGCTCGAACGTGCCCGCCGTGGCCCACGCCTGCCAGCGCTGCACGGTTTCCTTGCCCTGGTGCTCCTTCAGGGGCGCCAGCTGGTTGCACAGCAGCTCGCGGTCCTCGGTCAGGTAGCCGTAGTCGCGCAGCAGGTAGGCCAGCCGCACCGGCAGCGTCGCCCGCAGCTCGATCAGGCGCGGCGCGGCGCGCAGCTGCGCCACCAGCGGCAGCGGCAGCGCGAGCCGGCCGATGCGGGCGCTCTCGGCCTCGACGTACACGGGCTGCGCCAGGTCGAACCTCTCGAGCTCGGCGGCCAGGCAGGTGTCGAAGTGCTTCTGCGCCGGCTGCGGCTGCCCCGGCACGCCGCCCAGCAGCGAGCCCTTGTGGCTCGCCAGCGCCTCGAGGTCGAGCACCTGCGCGCCCTGGGCGGCCAGCGCCTGCAGCACGCGCGTCTTGGCGCTGCCGGTGGCGCCGCAGACGACGCGCAGGTCCAGCTTCGGGCACAGCGCATCCAGGCGCTCGACCACGTGCCTGCGGTAGGCCTTGTAGCCGCCGGCCAGTTGCTGCGCGTCCCAGCCGACCAGGCGCATCACCGTGACCAGCGAGCCGCTGCGCATGCCCCCGCGCCAGCAGTACACCAGCGGACGCCAGTGCGCCGGCCGGTCCGCGAACTGCTCGCGCAGGTGGCGCGCGATGTTCTGCGCCACCATGGCCGCGCCGACGCGCCGCGCCTCGAAGGCGCCGGTCTGCACGTACAGGGTGCCGACGATGCGCCGCTGCTCGTCGTCGAGCGACGGGCAGTTGATGGCGCCGGGAATGTGGTCGAGCGCGAATTCGGCGGGCGAACGCGCATCGATGATGGTGTCGAAGCCGCCCATGTCGGCCACGCGCACAGGCACGTTGTGACTCATCGGCCACCCTCCGCGCGGCGGGCAGGCACAATCATCGGCCTGCCCGGCCGCTGCCGGGCCTTCCCTGGATCCTTGACGACGATGACGGAACGAATCGCGCTCACTTCTTTCTCTCATGGCGGAGGCTGCGGCTGCAAGATCGCGCCGGGCCTGCTCGCGGAGATTCTGGCACGCGCCCCGCAGGGCATCGTGCCGCCCGAATTGCTGGTCGGCACCGAGACCGCGGACGATGCCGCCGTCTACCGGCTCAACGACACGCAGGCCCTGGTGGCCACGACGGATTTCTTCACCCCGATCGTGGACGACCCGTACGACTTCGGCCGCATTGCCGCGACCAATGCGCTGTCGGACATCTACGCCATGGGCGGCACGCCGATCATGGCGCTGGCGCTGGTCGGCATGCCGATCGCGCAGCTGCCGCCCGAGGTGATCGGCCGGGTACTCGAGGGCGGCGCCAGCGTGTGCCGCGACGCGGGCATCCCGATCGCGGGCGGCCACAGCATCGACGTGCTCGAGCCCATCTACGGCCTGGTCGGGCTGGGCCTGGTGCACCCGCAGCGGCTGCGCCGCAACTCCGATGCGCGCGACGGCGACGTGCTGGTGCTGGGCAAGCCGCTCGGCGTGGGCATCCTGTCGGCCGCACTCAAGAAGGGACTGCTCGACGACGAGGGTTATGCGCAGATGCTGCGCCACACCACGCAGCTCAACCGTGTCGGCACGCAGCTCGCGTCGCTCGATGGCGTGCACGCCATGACCGACGTGACCGGCTTCGGCCTGGCTGGCCACCTGCTGGAGATGTGCCGCGGCGCCGGCCTGGGCGCCGAGGTAAACCTGGCCAGCCTGCCGCTGATCGAGGTGGCGGCGCGCTTCGCCGCCGAAGGCATTGCCACCGGTGCGTCGGGCCGCAACTGGACGGGCTACGGCGCCGAGGTGGACTGGCCGTCCGGCGCGCCGCAGTGGCAGCACGCAATGGTCTCGGATCCGCAGACCAGCGGCGGACTGCTGGTCAGCTGTACCGCCGCGGCGGCCGACGCGGTGCTGGCTGCGTTCCGGCAAGCCGGCTTCGACCAGGCTTGCGTGGTCGGCCGCATGGCGCCGGCCGGCGCCGGCCCGCGCCTGCGCTTCACGCAGGACTGAAGAAGGCCGCGCGGCCGGCGGCCGCGGCGGCGTTACCGCTTGGCCGCCTGCGCGGCGTCCCCGGCCACGATCTGCGCGCGGAAAGCCCTGAGCCGCGACTTCAGGCGGCGCTCGTTGACGAGGCCGACGCGCACCATGATCTTCTGGCCGGCGGACATCGATTCGAGTCGCGGGTCGGCAAACTCGTAGTGCGCCCACGGCCGGGACATGGGCGTGTCGCTCTTGACCTCGACACGCGTCAGGCGCACCGGCTCGGCCGGCTCGGGGGCCGCGAGCAGGTGGTCGATGACAGCCACGAGGCGGTCGTTGAAGTAGCGGTCGCCGTAGCCCAGTTCCTCGTAAGCCTCCTGAAACAGCGGGTAGAGCCTGAAGTAGATGCTCGCGGCGGTGGCCGGGTCGACCTGCTCGGCCAGCAGCACCATCGGCGTGTAGCGCGCGGCGTTGTCCGCGGCGATCGCCTGCGCCTCGCCTTCGCCGCTGACCATGAACTGCGGCGACGTGGTCTGCACCGGCCACACGCGCGATGGTGCGTATTCGCGCGGCAGGTTGTCGACGGTGGCCACGAAGCGGCGCACGAACCCGTCCATCGCGAGCATGCTGCCGGCCTTCTTGCCGACCAGGTTGTTGACGGCCGAATTGACCTTGGAATCGGATTCGCCCAGCGGCGGCAGGTTCGGGTCGGGCGGTGTCTGGATGGGGTGCGTCGGCGGCGTGCCGGCGCGTTGCTGGCCCGGCAGCGGCATGTCGGACGGCGGCGTTGCCTCCTGCTGCGGTTCGCTCGGCTGGTCCTCCGGTGGTGCCGGCAGGCTGGAGGAAGACTGCTGCTCCTGGGCCGGCGGCGTCAAGCCGGGAATGTGCAGGTCGGGCCAGCGCCACCAGAGGAAGGCGCCGATGAGCAGCAGGAGAATGAGGATCACGTAGATCCAGGGCGAGGATTCGCGTTGCGATCGTCGCGGTCGGTTGTCGCGTTCGGGCATGGGCCGATCCTATCGTTTGCTGCGGCGGGGTGACATCGGGACGAACGCGGTCGGGTAACTCGCCGTGACAGCGGAAGGTGCGCCGGCGCGGCGCGCGCGCCTGGCCGGCCGGGGCGCGTTCAGCGCCAGCCGGCGGCCAGTTCGCGCGTGATCTGCTGCGCCGGGACAGGCTTGCAGCCGGCGGCATTCTGGCCCGACCACAAGGGGGAGAAATCGCCGCTGCCCCGGGCCTCGGCGGCAGCGCGCAGCGGCGCCACGGCGGCTGTGGCCAGCGGAAATTCGGGCGGCGCCTCGCTCATCGGACCGAGCTCGCGCATGAACCGGTTGACGATGCCGCGCGCCGGCCGGCCGGTGAACAGCCGGGTCAGGGCGGTGTGACGGGCCGCCTCGCTTGCCAGCGCAGCGCGGTGGGCCGCGCTGATGGTCGATTCGGGGCACAGCAGGTAGGCGGTGCCCGCCTGGACGCCGGCGGCGCCAAGCGCCAGTGCGGCGGCGACGCCGTTCGCGTCGGCGATCCCGCCGGCGGCGATCACCGGCTTGTCGATGACGCGCACGATCTGCGGCAGCAGCGCCAGCGTTCCCATCTGCTCGGTCAGGTCGTGCGACAGGAAATGGCCGCGGTGCCCGCCGGCCTCCAGGCCCTGCGCGATGACCGCGTCGACGCCTCGATCGGCCAGCCAGCGCGCCTCGGCCACCGTGGTCGCCGAGGCCAGCACCTTGGCGCCCCAGCCACGCACCCGATCGAGCAGCGCGGGAACAGGCAGGCCGAAATGGAAGCTCACCACCGGCGGGCGGAACTCGGCCAGCAGATCGGCCACTTGCTCGCTGAAGGGCAGCCGGCCGGCGCCGGTGCCGATGCCGGCTGGATCGATGCCGAACTCGGCGTAGTACGGCGCCAGCGCCTCGCGCCAGCGCGCCTCGTGCGACGCTTCGGGCACCGGCGGTACGTGGCAGAAGAAGTTGACGTTGAACGGCTTGTCGGTGGCCGTGCGAATGGCCTGCAGCTCGCGGCGCAGGGCATCGGGCGCGAGCATGGCGCAAGGCAGCGAGCCGAGCGCCCCGGCTGCGCTGACGGCGATCGCCATGGCGCTGCCCTGCGCACCGGCCATCGGGGCCTGGATCAGCGGAAGCTCGATGCCCAGCAGTTCGCGAAGCGTATCGGGTGCCGTCATGCCCGCCCTCATGCCTCGGCGGTGGTGCGCGGCGCCATGCCGGCAATCTGCCGCAGTGCGCGCTCGAATACTTCCACGGGCTGGCCGCCCGAGACAAGGTGCTCGCTGTTGAAGATGATGGCGGGCACCGAATGGATGCCGGCGCCCGTGTACATGCGTTCGCGCTCGCGCGTCTCGGCCGCGAACTCGTCGCCCGCCAGGATCTCGCGTGCGCGTGCAGTGTCCAGGCCGGCCTCGCCCGCCAGGCGCACCAGCAGGTCGTGGTCGGACGGGTTCAGGCCATCGCTGAAATAGGCCTTGAACAACGCTTTCTTGAGCGCGTACTGCTTCTCGAGACCCATCATCTGCGCCCAGTGCAGCAGTCGGTGCGCATCGAACGTGTTCCATACGCGCTTTCGGCGCGCCAGGTCGAAGTCGAAGCCCACGGTCGCGCCGCGCTGGCGCAGGTGCTCGCCATTGGCGCGCACCTGGTCCTCGCTGATGCCGTACTTCTCAGTCAGGTGCTCGATCGAGTCCTGGCCCTCGGCCGGCATGTCGGGATTGAGCTCGAACGGCTGGAAGTGCAGCTCGGCGCGAATGTCCGGCGCCACGCGCGCCAGCGCCTGCTCCAGCGCGCCCAGCCCGACGGCGCACCAGGGGCAGGAGACGTCGGACACGAAATCGATGCGAAGGGTGGTGGCAGTGCTCATGCGCGCATTGTCCACCCGGCGGGCGAAGAACCCAGGGGCGGCGCGGTTACTCCTTCGTCGACATCGGCGCATGCACGAAAGGGGGCGATCTACAATTTCATCAACCAGTTGGTTGAATTTGGAGAACAGCCATGAGCAGCAGGAAGGCGGCGCCGCCGGCCCCCCGGCGCGACCCGGCGGCGACGCGAGACGCGCTGATCGCCGCGGCGACCGCAGAATTCGCCCGCATGGGATTCGCCGGCGCGCGGGTCGACGAGATCGCCGCATCGGCCGGGGTCAACAAGCAGCTCGTGTACTACCACTACGGCAGCAAGGACGGGCTGTACCAGGCCGTGCTCGAGGCGGTCTACGGCGCGCTGCGCGAGAAGGAACGGGCGCTCTCGCTGGAAGACCTTCCACCGGCGCAGGCCATGGCGCAGCTTGTCGGGTTTTCGTTCGACTACCTGAGCGCGCACCCGGAGTTCATCTCGCTGCTCAGCGACGAGAACCGCCAGCTGGGCCAGCACGTGGCCAGTTCCCAGCCCGTGCGCCGGATGCACACCCCGTTCGTCGAGATGATCGATCGCACCTTGCAGCGCGGCGTGGCGGCAGGGGTGTTCCGGCCGGACTACGACGCGGTCAACCTGTACATCTCGATGGCCGGCATCTCGTACTTCTACTTCTCGAACCGGCACACCCTCTCCGTCATCTTCGGCAAGCGGCTGGATGCGAAGGTTGCGCTGGCGCAGCGCCGCCGCCATGTCGTCGAGTTCACCCTCAACGCCCTGCGGCCGGACTGACGCGCCACCCTCCTGCCGCTACTTTTCAACCAGTTGGTTGACATGTCGCCGCCGCGTTTCTATCATGCCTCCCAGCAGGCAGCGGCAGGCGCACGCGGGTGTGCGGCGCAAGGCCACCGGCGCCCATCCTGACGCTGCAGCCGTTCGAAACCCAACAGGCGAGACTGCCATGACATCCTCCGCGCGCACCCAGGCCGCCACCGTCCTGGACGACCTGCCCTTCCCCGAGCGCTTCGAGTCCGAGGCGCAGCTGGACGCCTACCTGGCCACGCCCACGCGGGCGCTGGTGCGCGACCTCGCCGGACTGGACGGCGACCTCCTGGTCCTCGGCGCCGCCGGCAAGATGGGCCCCACCCTGGCGCGGCTGGCGCGCAACGCCATGCCGGCCGGCCGACGCGTGATCGCGGTGGCCCGCTTTTCGGAGCCCGGCGTGCGCGAAGGGCTGGACGCGCAGGGCATCGAGACCATCGCCTGCGACCTCCTCGACCGCGACGCACTGGCCCGGCTGCCGCAGTGCCCCAACGTCGTGTTCATGGCCGGCCACAAGTTCGGCGCCGGCGGCAACCTGCCGCTCACCTGGGCCATGAATACGCACGTGCCCGCGCTGGTGGCCGAGACGTTCCGGCAATCGCGCATCGTCGCCTTTTCCACCGCCTGCGTGTATCCGTTCGTTCCGGTCACGAGCCAGGGCGCCAGCGAGGACGACCTGCTGGCTCCGCCCGGCGAATACGCCAACTCGTGCGTGGGCCGCGAGCGCATGTTCGAGCATTTCTCCCAACGCTACGGCACGCCCGGCCGGCTGTTCCGCCTGAGCTACGCGATCGACCTGCGCTACGGCGTGCTGGCGGACGTGGCGCTGAAGGTGCATCGCGGCGAACCGGTGGACGTCACCATGGGCCATGTGAACGTCATCTGGCAGGGCGATGCCAACGCGCAGGCGCTGCGCTGCCTGGCGGCCGCCACCGTGCCCACCTCGCCCATCAACGTCAGCGGCCCCGAGACGACCTCCATCCGCTGGCTGGCGCAGGAGTTCGGCCGCCTGTTCGGCAAGACGCCCAACATCACCGGACAGGAGGCGCCGACCGCCTGGCTGATGAACACCGGCGAAGCCGAGCGCCTGTTCGGCTATCCGCACGTGCCGCTCAAGCGCCTGGTCGGCTGGGTGGCGGACTGGATCGCGCGCGAACAGCGCCTCTACGGCAAGCCGACCAAGTTCGAAAACCGCGACGGCAAGTACTGAAAAACGCGGCCAGTCCGCAGCTGCACCCCAGGAGTCCTCCATGCCCTTGAACCGATTCGACCTGCCCCGGGAAGTGCTGAGCCTCCTGGCCGACGGCGCCGTCATTCCTGCACATCCGCTGGCGCTGGACGCCAACCGGCGCCTCGACCGCCGGCGCCAGCGCGCCCTCACCCGCTACTACGTCGACGCGGGTGCCGGCGGCCTGGCGGTGGGCGTGCACACCACGCAGTTCGCCATCCGCGAACATGGTCTGTACGAGACCGTGCTGGCCAGCGCCATGGAAGACCGGCTGGCATGGAGCGATCGACCGATGGTCATGATTGCCGGCCTGTGCGGCTCCACCGCCCAGGCCGTCGGCGAGGCGCGCACGGCCGCGGCGCTGGGCTACCACGCCGGCCTGCTCAGCCTGGCCGCGCTCGCCGCGGCGCCGGAGGACGAACTCGTCGCCCATTGCAAGGCCGTGTCGCGCGAGATCCCGATCGTCGGCTTCTATCTGCAGACCGCCGTCGGCGGGCCGGTACTGTCGAGCGACTTCTGGCGCCGCTTCGCGCAGATCCCGAATGCACTGGCGATCAAGGTGGCGCCGTTCAACCGCTACCGCACGCTGGACGTGGTGCGGGGCCTGGTCGATGCCGGCGCGGAAGAGCGTGTCTTTCTCTACACCGGCAACGACGATCACATCGTGCTGGACCTCGCGCTGCCCTTTGTCGCCATGCGCGACGGCGCGCCCGTGACGGTGCGGTTTCGCGGCGGGCTGCTGGGCCACTGGTCGGTATGGACGGCGCAGGCGGTGGCGCAACTGGCGCGCATCAAGGCCGTGCTGACCCAGGGCGGCGGCAGCCTGCCGCCCGAACTGCTGGCGCTGGACGCACGCGTGACCGACTGCAACTCCGCGTTCTTCGACGTGGCGAACAACTTTCACGGCTGCATCGCCGGCTGCCACGAGGTGCTGCGCCGGCAGGGCCTGCTCGAAGGCATCTGGTGCCTGGACCCGGCCGAAGGCCTGGGCCCCGGACAGGCAGCGCAGATCGATCGCGTCTACCGCCAGCACGCCGACCTGAGCGACGACGCCTTCGTGCGCGAGAACCTGCAGCGCTGGCTGTCCTGAGGCGCGCCTGCGGCAAGCCGCCGCAGCGCGCGCCGGCTACACCGACACCAGGAAGTCGCGCAGCGCCCGCGCGAACTCGCCGGGCCGCTCCACCGCGCTGATGTGCGCCGCGTCGACGGTGACCAGGCGCGCGCCGGATATGGCCTGCGCAATCTGCTCGGACATCGCCGGCGGCGTGGCCTCGTCCCGGGCGCCGGCGATCACCAGCGTCGGCGTGCGGATGGCGCGGTTGCTCTCGCGAAAATCGATGGCGGCCACGCCTTCGCAGGCCGCGATGTAGCTGTCGGCATCGTTGCGCAGCAGCGTCTCGCGAAGCCGTCCGGCAGCGGCCGCGCCTTCCGGGGTCGCGACGAACTCGGGCGTGAGCCAGCGCGCCACGGCGCCATCGGCCACCGCCGCCACGCCTTGTGCCCGCACGGTGGCCACGCGCGCCTGCCACGGCGCCTGGTCGGGATAGTGCGCGCTCGAGTTGGCGATGACCACGCTGGCGAGCAGCTCGGGCCGCAGCACCGCCAGGGCCTGCGCGGTCATGCCGCCCATCGACAGGCCGACGAAATGAACCGGCTGGCCACCGGCCTCCTGCGCGATCAGGTCGGCCGCGTCCTGCGCCAGCATCTGCATGGTCATGGGACCGGGCACGCGCTCGGAGCCGCCGTGGTTGCGGTGGTCGTAGCGGATCACGGTATGGCTGGCGGCAAGCAGCGGCGCCACGTCATCCCACATGTGCAGGTCGCAGCCCAGCGCGTGGCTGAGCACGACGACGGGGCCCTGCCCTTCGCGAACGGCGTTCAATCGGGTCATGTTGTTGCTTCCTTGTGGACGGGTTGAAGGGTGGGCAGCCATGCGAAGGCGATGAGCACCAGCACGGCGCCGGCGATCAGCATCGGCATCACCATCGGCCAGGCGCCGTGGCTGTAGTTTGCATCGACGAACCGGGCGGCGATCTGGCCGGTGCAGAAGGCCACCGCCATCATCGCGAAGCCGGACCAGGAGACGGCGCGGCCGGCCAGTTGCGGCAGGTCGCCCACGGCGCCGGCCTGGCCGCATGGCTGGTGGATGCCGTGCCCCATGCAGTACACGGCGTGCCCCAGCAGCAGCGGCCAGGGGCTGGCCGGCAGCAGCGCGCACCCGAGCGCCTGGATCGTCGCACCGCTGATGCTCAGCAGTGCGCCGATGCGCACCGTGCGCAGCGGACCGTGACTGCGCAGCAGCCTGCGGCACAGCGTGGTGCTGCAGATGTAGATGGCCGAGCCGCCCGCCGGAATCCAGCCGTACAGCGCTGGCGAGAAGCCCAGGTAGCCGATGTAGACCATCGGCGACAACAGCAGGAAGCAGAACAGCCCGCCGTAGGTGGCCGCCGCCAGGCTCGACCAGACGCGAAAGCTGCGGCTGGCGAACACCTCGCGCAGGCCGCCGCGCGGCGCCGGCTGCGCCGGTTCGCGCACGGCGCGCGTCTCCCCGAAGGAATGCCAGCACAGCGCCAGGAGCGCGCTGGCGTACACCGCCATCATCGCCAGCACCCAGCGCCAGCCGACCCACTGCACGATGGCCGCCCCCAGGATCGGCGCGACCAGCGCGACCACGCCCAGGCCGGTGAGCCCGCGCGCCATCACGTGCGGGCCTTCGTGCGCCGGGAACAGGTCGCGCACGGCGGCACGGGCGCACACCAGAATGGCGGCCATGGCCGCGCCCTGCAGCGCGCGCACGCCGGCAAGCACCTCGACGTTCGGCGCGAGCGCGCCGCCGAGCGCCGCGAGCACGTAGAGCGACAGGCCGCCGAGCAGCACCGGGCGCCGGCCGATGCGGTCGGCCAGCAGGCCGATCGGGATCTGCGCGATGCCGAAAGCCAGCACGAACATGGTCAGGCTGGTGCTGGCCGAGCCGAGGTCGTTGGCGATCTCCGGCAGGGCCGGCAGGTAGCTGTCGGTGGCCACCGGTTGCGCCGCCAGCAGCAGCGGCAGCAGCCAGACGAAATCGATGGTCCCCGGCCGCGTCACGGCGCCGGATCCAGCAGGCCTTTTTCCTTGAGTACGGCGGCCGCCAGGCCGAAGGCATGGTTGGCAGCGGGCACGCCAACGTAGATGGCCGACATCATGATCACTTCCTTGATGTCGTCCGGGGTCAGCCGCGATTCGGGCGGACCGTCGAGCGCGGCGCGCACGTGCATGACGAATTCCTCGAAGGCCTTCACCCCGAGGAGCATGGACAGCACCATGAAGCGGCGCGTCTTGTCCCCCAGCGCCGGGCGGCCCCAGATGTCGTTCCAGGCATGGCGGGTGATGAGTTCCTGGAACTCGCTGTTGAAGCTGTTGCGGTTGGCCAGCGAGCGGTCGACCCAGGCGTCGCCCAGCACGCGGCGGCGGTTGACCATGCCCGATTCGTAGTCGCCGGCGGGCGGGGCCTTGTTCTCGTCGCTCATTGCGCGGTGTCTTTCTTGGATGGCTTGAAGTTGTCGGATGCCTGCCGGCGCAACGCCTGCACCTGGGCCAGGGCCTGCTCGCCGGCGGCCTGGGCCAGGGCCGGGTCGAACCATTCGTTGGCGGCCTGCGCGGGCAATTCGGCGCGCAGGTGGTCGATGTTGGCACGCATCCGCGCCGCGTTCACGACCAGGCCCGGCAAGGCCCCCGCGAGCGCCCGGACACTGCCGTGCGCGCTGGCGAGCAGGCCGGGCCACTCGGCCAGTTCGGCCTGCCACGGGCCGAGCGCGCGCTCGTGCACCTGCGGCATGGCGGCCAGCAAGGCGGCGACCCGCTGCGGCGCCCGCTGCGCCGCGGCCAGCGCCACCATCGAGGCGACCGGATTGCGCTTGTGCGGCATCGCCGACGAACCGCCGCGCCCGGGCTCCGTGGGTTCGGCCAGTTCGCCGACCTCGTACTGGCCCATCAGCGCGATGTCGGCCGCGATCTTGCCCAGGCTGCCCACGAGAAGCCCCAGCTGGCAGCCCAGCGCCACCCATTCGTCGCGCTGCGTGTGCCAGGTGGCGCCGCCGTCGCGCAGGCCGAGTGCGCGCGCCAGGTTGCTGCGCACCGCATCGCCCTGCCCTTTCATCTGCGCCAGCGTGCCGACGGCGCCGCCCAGCTGAACCTGCAGCGCCTGAGCCGCGGCCGCGGCGATGCGCCCCTGTGCCCGCACCAGCGGCGCGGCCCACCCGGCGCACTTGAAACCGAAGCTGGTGACCGAGGCCGGCTGCATCAGCGTGCGCGCCAGCACCGGCGTGTGCGCATGCTGCGGCGCCAGCGCCAGCAATGCGTCGATGGCGCGTTGCAGGTCCGCCTCGATCAACGCCAGCGCCTCGCGCGTGACGAGCACGGTGGCGCTGTCGATCACGTCCTGGCTGGTGCTGCCCAGGTGGACGTAAGGCAGCGCGTCGGGCTGCTGCAACTGCACGACTTCCTTGAGCCGCTTGACCAGCGGAATGGCCACGCTGCCGGCACGCCCGCTCTCGCGCACCAGGGCTGGCACGTCGAACAGCTCGACGCGGCAGCAGGCCTCGATGCCTTGCGCGGCGACGTCGGGAATGAGGGCGGCTTGCGCCTGTGCGCGGGCCAGCGCCGCCTCGAACCGCAGCATGGCCGCCACGAAACGCGCGTCACCCAGCACGTCCAGCATGTCGGGAGTGGAGAGGAAGCCTTCGAAGATGCTCATGGTTCAGTCGGCCAGGACGGTCTCGATCTCGGTCTTCACTTCGGTCATGAGCTTGTGCACCGGGCATTTGCCGGCGACCCGCAGCAGCTCGGCGCGTTGCGCCTCGGTCAACGGGCCTTGCAGATGCAGCGTGGCCTTCATGCGATAGACGCCCTGCCGTTCCTCGCTGTTGTCGCTTTCCACCTCGACCTCGACGCCTTCGAGCGGCATCTTGCGCCGACGTGCATAGATGATCGCGGTCAGCGCCTTGCATGCGCCCAGCGCGCTGTCGTACAGGTCGTGCGCGCCCGGACCTTCGTCGCCGCCGCCATCGGCCACGGAGGCGTCGACGGTGAGATGGTGCCGGCCTGCGGTGACGGTCTGCCGGGTGCCGCCCGGCTCGTCGGTTCGCACTGAGATCTTCATGATTTTCCTTTTCGTTGCCGCGGCGGGCCGCATGCGCCCCGTCCGGATTGCGCCGCATCTTACTTTTCGGCGCCCGGCCCGGCGGCGCTGTCGGGTACGCGACGCACGGGGCCGGCGCGTGGCATGCGTCATGCATGATCCGGGTGCATGAGCCTGCCCACAGAAAATACCCTGGACGAACGCGACGGCCGCTACCTGCGCAAGGCCATCGTCTGGTCGCACGCCGGACGGCGACGCGGCAACCGCCCCTTCGGCGCCGTGATCGTCTCCAGCGACGGCGAAATACTCGCCGAAGCCTGCTGCGACTCGGCGGAGACCGGCGACTGCACCGGCCACGCCGAAGTCAACGCGATCCGCCGGCTCGCCGGGCGCGGCCTGTCGCGCGACGAACTGGCGCAAGCCACCCTCTACTCATCCTCCGAGCCCTGCGTGATGTGCGCCGGCGCGATCTTCTGGTCGGCCATCGGCCGGGTGGTGTTCGGCATCGACGCGGGTCGCCTGCGCGCCTTCCGGGGCGAGCATGCCGACCAGCGCGACGCCGAGCTGTCCTGCCGCGACGTGTTCCGCGCCTCGCCCAACCCCATCGAGTGCATCGGCCCGGCGCTGATCGACGAGGCGTCGGCCGCCCACATGGGCGCCTGGAAAGACTGATGGGCTGGCATGCCCGGCTGTCGCTCGACTACAGCCTCGACGCCGAGCGGCAGCGCACGATCGCCCGCCATCGCCACAGCGGCCCGCTGCGGGTGCTGCAGAGCCTCTACCCGGAAGGCGACGCGGTCTGCCACAACGTGCTGATCCATCCGCCGGGGGGCCTGGTCGGCGGCGACGTGCTGGACATCGACCTGCAGGCCGGCTCCGGCAGCCACGGCCTGGTGACCACGCCCGGCGCCAGCCGCTTCTACCGCAGCGAAGGCGAGCCGGCGGTGCAGCGCACGCGGCTGCGCCTGGCGCCCGGCGCCCGGCTCGAATGGCTGCCGCTGGAGGCCATCTGCTACAGCGCCTGCCGGGCGGGCAACCATCTTCGAATCGAGGCCGATCCAGGCGCCGAACTGATCGGCTGGGACGTGGTCGCGCTCGGCCTGCCGGGCGCCAGCCAGCCGTTCGCTGCGGGCAGCCTGCAGCAGCACGTCGAGGTGCCCGGCGTGTGGCTCGAGCGCGGGCGCATCGACGCGGGCGACAAGCGGCTGCTCGACGGCCCGCTCGGCCTCGGGGGCCATCGCTGCATGGCTTCGCTGTTCCTGGTGAGCGGCTCGCCGCTGCCGCGCGCGCGGCGCGAAGCGGCGCTGGACGCGGCCAGGGCGCAATGCGAGGCCAGCGCGCTGGCCGGCAGCAGTGGCGTCACCAGCACGCACGCCCAGGTCGTGGTCGTGCGCGTGCTGGCGCCGCTGGTGGAGCCGGCCATGGCGCTGCTGCGCCAGATCTGGCAGGCCTGGCGCGTCCAACTCTGGCAGATGCCGCCGACGCTGCCGCGCATCTGGTCGATGTAGCGGACCGACGCGCCTGTCGCGACGCGTCGCAAACCGTCACAACTTGAAAGACAACAGCGCCGGATCGGCTGACAGAATGAGGCGCGGGAATGCGAACTTCCGGCCTCATTCCTTCTCCGTCAGACCATGGCTCTCAACCCCGCAATGGATGCACTCAACGAGCGTATCGGCTTCGCCGAAATGCTCGTCATGCTCGTGCGCCAGCGCTGCGCCGATTCCGGCTCCAACCGTACTTCCCGCACCGGCCTGCACCTGCGCGTGCCGGTGGACGAGCGGCCGTCGGTGCGGCGCGGCCTGGACGCGCTGATCGAGCACGGCGTTCTGGGCACCAGCGGCGGCGACATCGGCCTGACCCTGCAAGGCCGCGCCTTCCTGGCCTACTGCAGGCGCCTGCGCGGCGAACCGCACGGGCCGGGCGACCTGAACGACCTCGACACGGTCCATCGCCTGGTAACCGCCATCGAGGACGACGAGCGCCTCGACTCCGACCAGACGCCCGACGAGGTGCGCACGCTGCCCGGTCGGCTGGAGGAACATCGCGAACGCAAGCGTTCCGGCTCGTTCCGCTTCTGGGTCATGCTGGCGGTCGTCCTCGCCGTGCTCTGCGTGGTGCTCCTGGCGCTGCCGCCGCGCTGAACGCCCGCAGCCGGTGCGCGCACGCAACGGCGCACAGGCCTACACTGTCGCGGCGCAACGCCCCGGCGGCATGCGCAACACCGCATGCAGCATCCCGGCATCGAGCATCTCCAGGATATGGCGCTCTTCGGCGGCGTCAGCGCCGAAGCGCTCGCGCTGCTGCTCGAAGGCGCCCGCACCCTGGAGCGCCCCGCCGGTGGCTTCTTCCTGCGCGAAGGCGACGTCAGCGGCGGCCTGTACCTGCTGCTCGACGGCGCGGTGGCGGTCCGCCGCCGCTGGGGCGATCGGGAGATCCTGCTGCGCCGCCTGCAGGCCGGCGACTGCTTCGGCGAGATGATGCCGCTGGACCTGAACCCACGCAGCGCCACCGTACAGGCCACGGCGCCGAGCACGGCGCTCGAGATCGGCGCCGAGCAGATGCTGCGCCTGTTCGAGCAGGGACCGCGGGAGTTCGCCCTGATCCAGATGAACATCGCGCGCGAACTCAGCCGCCGCCTGCGCCGCGTGTACGCACAACTGTTCGGCGTTACGAGCGATGCGGACCGCGCGCTGGTCGAGCGGATCTTGCAGCGCGAGAGCGACTGAACTGCCCGCGATCCGCGGCGAGCAAGTTCCGCGCGGCGGTCGGCGCGATTTCAGCCGTGGCTGTCCATCATGATGTCCGCACTGAGGCGGCGGTGGTGCCAGAACATGCCGTGGATGCGCTCGCGCAACAGGTGCAGCGCCTCGGGGCTGAGGTTGTCGAAGTGCAGCAGGAGCGCCGGCTGGGAGCCGTCGCCGGGCATGGGGTCGAGTCCGGAAGGTTCGGGAAACCCGTACTTGCCGAGAAACTGGCGGACCTCGTCGTCGGAGGTACCGGGTTCGATGTTGCCGAGCAGCAGGCGCGTCATGAAGTTCTCCTGACGTGCCACTCTCTCACCAAGCGGCACGGGCCGCAAGTCGGCGCTCAGATGGCGACGAGCTGGCGCACGCCCTGCGCCTCCATGTCCTTGCCGAGCCCGCGCGCGATCACCTCGCCGCGCTCCATGACGAGGTAGTCGTCGGCCAGCTCCTGCGCGAAATCGTAGTACTGCTCGCACAGCAGGATGGCCATGTCGCCCCGCTCGGCCAGCATGCGGATCACGCGCCCGATGTCCTTGATGATCGACGGCTGGATGCCCTCGGTCGGCTCGTCGAGGATCAGCAGGCGGGGACCGGGCGCCAGTGCACGCGCGATCGCCAACTGCTGCTGCTGGCCGCCCGACAGGTCGCCGCCGCGCCGGTGCAGCATCTGCCGCAGCACCGGGAACAGCTCGAAAAGGTGCGGCGGGATCGGCGTGCCGGCGCTGCGATAGGCCAGGCCCATGCGCAGGTTCTCCTCGACCGTCAGGCGCGCGAAGATCTCGCGGCCCTGCGGCACGAAGCCCATGCCGGCACGCGCGCGCTCGTAGGGCGTGCGCCGCTGCACCGGCTGGCCACCGAATTCGATGCTGCCGCTCCGAATCGGCACCAGGCCCATGATCGACTTGAGCAGCGTGGTCTTGCCCACGCCGTTGCGGCCCAGCAGCACGGTCACCTTGCCGGCCTGCGCCTGCAGGCTCACGTCGCGCAGGATGTGCGAGCCGCCGTAGTACTGGTGGATGTTCTTGACTTGCAGCATCTTTCGAGCGTTGCCTTCAGCGTCCCAGATAGACTTCGATCACGCGTTCGTCGGACTGCACCTCGTCGAGCGTGCCCTGCGCCAGCACCGAGCCGTCGCACAGCACGGTGACGATCTCCGAGATGGTCTTGATGAAGCTCATGTCGTGCTCGACCACCATCAGCGAATGCTGGCCCTTGAGCTTGAGGAAGAGTTCGGCCGTGCGCGCCGTCTCCTCGTCGGTCATGCCGGCCACCGGTTCGTCGAGCAGCAGCAGTTTCGGGTCCTGCATGAGCAGCATGCCGATCTCCAGCCACTGCTTCTGCCCGTGGCTGAGGTTGCCCGCCATGCGCGAGACGCTGGCGGCCAGGTGGATGGTCTCGATCACGTCGGCCAGCCGGTCGCTCTGCGCCGAGTCGAGCCGGAACAGCATCGACGACTTCACGCCCTTGTCGGTCTTGAGCGCCAGCTCCAGGTTCTCGAACACGGTCAACTGCTCGAATACCGTGGGCTTCTGGAACTTGCGCCCGATGCCCAGCTGGGCGATTTCGGACTCCTTGTGGCGCAGCAGGTCGATGGTGCTGCCGAAATAGACGCTGCCTTCGTCGGGCCGCGTCTTGCCGGTGATGATGTCCATCATCGTGGTCTTGCCGGCGCCGTTCGGGCCGATGATGCAGCGCAGCTCGCCCGGCGCGATGTCCAGGTTGAGCTTGTTGATCGCCTTGAAGCCGTCGAAGCTGACGCTCACGTCCTCCAGGTACAGGATGCGGCCGTGGGCGACGTCCACTTCGCCGGCCGTCACCGGACGGCTGAAGCCGGCCTTGCGGCCGCCCGATTCGGTCTGCGGCTGCAGTTCGGGATGCAGGTGGCGCGCGACGCGCGCGGCGCCGTCGTCCATCAGGTCGGGGGTCATGCGCGGGCTCCCTTCGCATCCTGTGCGAGCGGCGCCATGGCGCTGGGTTCGACGCCCTCCTCCGCCGCCACCGAGCGGCGCGCCGGCGCGGTCTGCGCGGCGGCCGCCGGGGGCTGCGCCTGTCCGTGCTCGGCGGCAGCGCCCGGCGAACGGCGCCTGAACAGCCGCCGGACCAGGCCCACCACGCCGTCGGGCAGGAACAGCGTCACGGCAATGAACAGCGCGCCCAGGAAGTAGAGCCAGAACTCGGGATAGGCCACGGTCAGCCAGCTCTTGGCGCCGTTGACGATGAAGGCGCCGACGATCGGTCCTACCAGCGTCGCGCGGCCGCCCACGGCGGTCCAGATGGCGATCTCGATCGACGCGGCGGCGCTCATCTCGCTCGGGTTGATGATGCCCACCTGCGGCACGTACAGCGCGCCGGCCACGCCGCACATGATGGCCGAGATGACCCAGATGGTGAGCTTGTACGGCAGCGGGTTGTAGCCCGAGAACATGACGCGCGACTCGGCATCTCGGATCGCCTGGAGCACCCGGCCGAACTTGCTGCGCACCAGCCAGCGCGAGAAGAGGAAGAAGCCCAGCAGCACCGCGCCGGTGGTGCCGAACAGCACCATGCGCATCTCCTGCGTGGCGATGGGGATGCCCAGGATGCGCTTGAAATCGGTGAAGCCGTTGTTGCCGCCGAAGCCGGTCTCGTTGCGGAAGAACAGCAGCATGGCGGCGAAGGTCAGCGCCTGCGTGATGATCGAGAAATACACGCCCTTGATGCGCGAGCGAAAGGCGAAGTAGCCGAAGACAAACGCGATCAGCCCTGGCACGGCCACGATCAGCACCAGCATGGCGATGAAGCTGTCGGACAGCATCCAGTGCCAGGGCAGCTCCTTCCAGTCGAGGAACACCATGAAGTCGGGCAGGTCGCTCTTGTAGTTGCCGTCGCGGCCGATCTGGCGCATGAGGTACATGCCCATCATGTAGCCGCCGAGCGCGAAGAACAGGCCATGCCCGAGCGACAGGATGCCGGTGTAGCCCCAGATCAGGTCCATCGCCAGGGCGCAGATGGCGTAGCACATGATCTTGCCCACCAGCGCCACCATGTAGTCGCTCATGTACAGCGGGCTGCCCGCCGGCACCCACAGGTTGAGCACCGGCACCAGCGCGCAGACCGCGACCAGCGCCGCGAGAAAGACGGTCCAGCCCTTGCCCGTGAGCAACGGGCCCTTGGAAGGAAGTTCGGTGCGTGTCATGAAATGTTGGAACTCAGGCCTCGGCACTACGGCCCTTGACGGCGAAGATGCCCTGCGGCCGCTTCTGGATGAACACGATGAGGAACACCAGCACGGCGATCTTGGCCAGCACCGCGCCGGCCCAGCCCTCGATGAACTTGTTGAGGATGCCCAGCCCGAGCGCGGCGTATACGGTGCCGGCCAGCTGCCCCACGCCGCCCATCACGACCACCATGAAGGAGTCGACGATGTAGCTCTGGCCCAGGTCCGGCCCGACGTTGCCGATCTGCGAGAGCGCGCACCCGGCCAGGCCGGCGATGCCGGAGCCCAGCGCGAAGGCGTAGGTGTCGATGCGGGCCGTGTTCACGCCCATGCAGGACGCGATCGGGCGGTTCTGCGTGACGCCGCGCACGAACAGGCCCAGCCGCGTGCGGCCGATCAGCCAGCCCATGGCCAGCAGCACGAGGGCCGCGAAGACGATGATGCAGATGCGGTTCCACGGCAGCGTCAGGTTGTTCATCAACTGCACCCCGCCGCTCATCCAGCCCGGGTTCTCCACGCCCACGTTCTGCGCGCCGAAGAATGTGCGCACCAGCTGCTGCAGCACCAGGCTGATGCCCCAGGTGGCCAGCAGCGTTTCCAGAGGCCGGCCGTAGAGGAACCGGATGACGCCGCGCTCGAGGATGGCGCCGACCAGCGCCGAGGCGCAGAAGGCCACCGGAATGGCCGCCACCAGGTAGAAGCCGAACCAGCTCTCGGGCAGGTAGCTGCGAAACAGCCCCTGCACGACGTAGGTGGCGTAGGCGCCGATCATCATCAGCTCGCCGTGCGCCATGTTGATCACGCCCATCAGGCCGTAGGTGATGGCCAGGCCCAGGGCGGCGAGCAGCAGCACCGAGCCCAGGCTGACGCCGCTGAACACGGCGGCCAGCCGCTCGCCCCAGACCAGCGATGCATCGATGCCGACGATGGCCGACTTGAGCGCCGCCTTGACCTCGGCATCGTCCTCGGACGACAGGCGTTCGTTGAGCAGCAGCTTGGTGCCGGGACTCTTGCTTTCCGACAGCAGCCTGACCGCCTGCAGCCGACGGCCCTTGTCCTGGCTGCTGATGAGCGAGGCGGCCCGCGCCATCTCGAGCCGGGCCTTCACGGCATCGCTCTTCTCCGCCGCCAGCGCCTTCTCGACCAGCGCCAGGCGCGACTCGTCAGGGTCCTTGAACAGAGCGTCTGCCGCCTCGGCACGCACCTGCTCGTCGGGGCTGGTCAGCCGCAGCGCGGCCTGCGCAGCGTCGAGTGCGCTGCGCATGTAGTTGTTGTTGACGACATCCTCGGCCGACTCGGGCACCGGCACCTCGGCGCCGCTGACCGGATCGAAGCCCTTGTCGTCTCGCATGACGATGGCCTTGTCCGCGGTGACCTTCACGGCGTCGTCGGCCACGGCCTGGATGAACGCGATCGTCTTCTCGTCCGCATCCAGCACCGCCTTGTTGAGCGCTTCCACGCGCGCCGCGGAGTCGCCGCTGGCGATGGCCAGCGCCTGTTCGCCAGTCAGCGCATGGGCATTCGCCATCACGCCCACCAGCGCGGCAAGCACCGCCCGCAGCATCCATCGCAACATCAATTCATCCTCGAAATACGCAAGTTGGGCAACCCCGCGGTGCCCCGGGGCAAGCGAAGCGAAGCCTCCTCGGGGGCCGCCGCGGAGCCGGCTTTGCCGGGCCGCAGGCGGAGGTCCTCGAGGGGGATTCGGCTACGCGAAGCGAGCAAGAGGCCGGCGGGTCACATCTTCGTCTTGCCGTCCGGCTCGTCCTTCTTCTTGTCGTTGCCTTCGATGTAGGGGCTCCACGGCTGGGCCTTGACCGGCGCCGGCGTCTTCCACACCACGCTGAACTGGCCGTCGGCCTTCACTTCGCCGATGAACACCGGCTTGTGCAGGTGGTGGTTCTTCTCGTCCATCTTCACGGTGAAGCCGTCCGGCGCCTTGAAGGTCTGGCCGGCCATGGCGGCGACGACCTTGTCGGTGTCGGTGCTCTTGGCCTTCTCGACGGCCTGCTTCCACATGTGCATGCCGATGTAGGTGGCTTCCATCGGGTCGTTGGTCAGCGGTTTGTCGGCCTGGCCGGGCAGCTTCTTGGCCTTGGCGTACTCGCTCCACTGCTTGATCCAGGCCGCGTTGGTCGGGTTCTTGATCGACATGAAGTAGTTCCAGGCGGCCAGGTGGCCCACCAGCGGCTTGGTGTCGACACCGCGCAGCTCTTCCTCGCCGACCGAGAAGGCGACCACCGGCACGTCCTTGGCCTTCAGGCCGGCGTTGCCCAGTTCCTTGTAGAAAGGCACGTTGGAGTCGCCGTTGATGGTGGAGATCACCGCGGTCTTGCCGCCCTGGCTGAACTTCTTGATGTCCGCGACGATGGTCTGGTAGTCGCTGTGGCCGAAGGGGGTGTACTTCTCGTCGATGTCCTTGTCGGCCACGCCCTTGCTCTTGAGGAAGGCGCGCAGGATCTTGTTGGTGGTGCGCGGATAGACGTAGTCGGTGCCCAGCAGCACGAACCGCTTGGCGCCGCCACCTTCCTTGCTCATCAGGTATTCCACCGCGGGAATGGCCTGCTGGTTGGGCGCGGCGCCGGTGTAGAACACGTTCTTCGACAGTTCCTCGCCCTCGTACTGCACCGGGTAGAACAGCAGGCCGTTCATTTCCTCGACCACCGGCAGCACCGATTTGCGCGACACGCTGGTCCAGCAGCCGAAGATCACCGCCACCTTGTCCTGGCCGAGCAGCTGCTTGGTCTTCTCGGCGAACAGCGGCCAGTTGGAAGCCGGATCGACCACGACGGGCTCGAGCTTCTTGCCCATCACGCCGCCCTTGGCGTTGATCTCCTCGATGGTCATCAGCGCCATGTCCTTGAGCGCCGTCTCCGAGATCGCCATCGTGCCCGAGAGCGAATGCAGGATGCCGACCTTGATGGTGTCGGCTGCATGGGCGGCGACGCCCATGGACGCCAGCGCGACCGCGGCGGTCAGCGCCTTGAGAGTGAAACGACGTTGCTGCATGTGTCCTTCTCCGTGGTTGTAAAAAAATGAACCGATGGGAAGGAGTCTGCGCACCAGCGCCTGCGCCGCAAATACGCCCCCTGGCGTACGAATCTGGTGCATGGCCGACTAGAGCATGCCGCTCCCGCGCTGCGGCGGCCGGCCGACGCTTCAGGGTGCCGCCTGGGCGCGCTCCTTGAACGCGCGCTGGGCAAAGGCCCAGATCATGGCGGTCGCGTCCGGCCCACGCGGATCGCTGAAGGGCTGGCTGCCCAGGCCGCCGCTCCATGCGTGGCCTAGCCCTTCGATCTCCGTCAGGCGCACCATCGTGCGGCCCCTGCGGCGAAAGTCGGTCACGCGCGCCGGCCAGCGCTGGCCCCGCTGCAGCGTGCGCGGCGCCAGCGGCCGGGCACCGGTCGCAGTGGCCCAGACGCTGGCCAGATGGGTCGCGTTATCGGCCACGACCACTCGGTCGTCCGTTCCGTGCAGCAGCATCAGCGGCGGCAGCGACGCGAACTGCGCGGCCGCGCCCATGGCCTTGCCCACGGCGCTCGGCAACACGGCGGGCAAGTGGCGCCCGCGCATCGCGCCCATGGCGCCGGTCGCCGAGCCGACGGCACCGGGCGCGACACCGGAATGCGCGGCCACGGCCTGAAAACGCAGCGGATGCCGCGTCGCCAGCAGCACCGCCATGCTCGCGCCGGCGGACAGCCCGGCCAGCACGATTCGGTCGCGGTCGACCGGATAGAGCATCTGCACCTGGTCTAGCGCCGCCATCAACGTGGCAGCTTCGGCCTCCGCCTTGCCCGAGCGCCGCTCGAACCAGTTCCAGCAGCCATGCGCATTGGCGATCCGGTCCTGATCCGGATAGAGCACCAGGAAGCCCTCGCGCGCGGCGAGCCGGTTCATGCGCGTGCTGGTGGCGATCGCCCGGCCGTTCTGACCACAGCCGTGCAGCATGACCACCAGCGGCACGCGTTCTAGAAACGCCAGGCGCAGCCCCGCCGGCCGGAACAGGTGATAGGTGCGCGCCCCGGCGGGCCCCAACGCCACGCCGGGCAGCCAGTCGCCCGGACCCGGCGGCGGCCCGTGCATCTTCTCGCTTGCGCGCCGGACCTGGCCGGCCAACTGCTTGCCGCCCGCCAGCGTGGCGCGCGTCAACGCCTTCAGGTTGCGCTCGTAAACCTTGGCAAGAATCGTGGCGGCGCTGGCGCCCCTGCGCCGGGTTCTACGGACCATGCGTTGTCCAGGTGAATGCCCGGGCATCGGCGAGGCCCAGGGCGCATGCGCAACATAGCAGCTTCCGCGCGCGGACCCGGTCCGGACGGTCAATTGCGCCGCGACTGTGGATGTGGACTATTGCCCGGGCCGCCATGCTGCCAGGCGCCATGCGGCATGGGCACGTCGCGCACGCCACTACCATCTGCAACGGTGAAGAACTACTACGACGTCCTCGGCGTCGATGTTTCGGCATCGGCGCACGAGGTCAAGGAGGCCTTCCGGCGTGCCGCGATGCGCTGGCACCCGGACCGGAACCGGGACAGGCCGCTGGAAGCGGATCGCCATTTCAAGGAGATCGGCGAAGCCTATGCCACGCTGTCCGATCCGGTTCGCCGCGCCCGGCATGACGACGAGCTGCTGAGCTGCGTTCCAGCACAACGCGATGCGCGCGACCCGGGCGGCGAACGCTTCGCCGCCGAACCCGCCGTGCGCGAGCAACCCCTGCATGCCAGGGGCGGGATGGGACTGATCGTGCTGATTCCCGCACTCGTGGTGGCGGTCGCACTGAGCACCGCCATCATGGCGCTGCAGCGGGTCAGGCAGGAAGCGCCACGGGAACCACCCGCCTTGCGGTCGGCCTCCGCCGCGCCGGGGCAGATGGCCACGGCCCGGCAGCATGCTGCGCCGGCTGCCGCGCCTGCACCGGACAGGGAATCGGCCATGGGCCCCGCCCCGCTGCCCGTGCCCGTGACCGCAGACGCGCCGCCGTCCGTCACGCTGCATCATGATGCAGCCACGACTGCCCGCGCGCCAGCGCCCTCGGTGCGCCCGCTTGGCATAGCGATCGCCTCCAAGGTCCGGGCGGCGCCGGCACGGGCGTCCAAAGCTGTCGCACACACGCCATCGGCGACAGGCACGACCGCCGCTGCGGCGCCGGACCTGTTCCGGCCCGAGCCCGTCGTCAGGCGCCACAGCTTCGCGCCGCCACGCACCGACGTTGCCGACAGCGCGCGCGTGCCGGCTCAGTAGACCTCCGGCACCATCATCTGTTCGGGCACCGGCTGGCGTAGGTAGTCGGGATTGCGCACGCGGGCGGGCAACTCGATCGTCGGGTGGTCCACCTCCGCATAGGGCATCTGCTGCAGCAGGTGATGGATGCAGTTCAGCCGCGCCTTCTTCTTGTCCACCGCCTGCACGACCCACCACGGCGCCTCGGGAATGTGGGTGCGCTCGAGCATGATCTCCTTGGCCTTGGTGTATTCCTCCCAGCGGCGGCGACTTTCCAGGTCCATGGGGCTGAGCTTCCATTGCTTGAGCGGATCATGGATGCGGCCGAGGAAACGCATGTGCTGCTCGTCGTCGGTGATCGAGAACCAATACTTGACGAGGCGGATGCCCGAGCGCACCAGCATGCGCTCGAACTCGGGCACGCTGCGAAAGAACTCCTCGTACTGGTCGTCGGTGCAGAAGCCCATCACGCGCTCGACGCCTGCGCGGTTGTACCAGCTGCGATCGAACAGCACCATCTCGCCGGCCGCGGGCAGGTGCGCCACGTAGCGCTGGAAATACCACTGCGTCCGCTCCCGGTCGTTCGGCGCCGGCAACGCGGCGACCCGCACCACGCGAGGGTTGAGCCGCTGCGTGATGCGCTTGATCACGCCGCCCTTGCCGGCCGCGTCGCGCCCCTCGAACAGGATGACCACGCGCTCGCCGGTGCTCTGCACCCAGTCCTGGAGCTTGACGAGTTCGCCCTGCAGGCGGAACAGCTCGCGGAAATAGGTGCGGCGCGCAGCCTTGTCCTCCCCACCGATCACCTGGCCTTCGGCGTCGAACTCACGGTCCTCGAATTCCAGTTCGAGTTCTTCGTCGTAGCTGTCGATCAGGTCGTGCGCAATGCGCTCAAGTACGTCTGGGCGGTCGGTCGGCAGGCTCGGGAGGGTCATGGCGGGCAATCCGGCGTAGGCGGCGTGGCAATGGCGGTGGTGCCATCATGTTTCAATGCCGTGACCCGTCCGTGACAGGGCGTGTCGCCGCTGCGTGTCGGACGGCGGGTGCCGAATCCGCCGCACAATCGGACGCCATGAGCAAGATCACGATCTACCACAACCCGGCCTGCAGCAACTCCCGGGGCGCGCTGGCGCTGCTGCGCGAACGCGGCTTCGAGCCGCAGGTCGTCGAGTACCTCGCGACGCCGCCGGACCGGCAGACGCTGGTGTCGCTGGTCAAGGGCACCGGCCTGCCGGTGCGCGCGCTGATGCGCAGCAAGGAGGCCGCGTTCGAGGCGGCGGGCCTGGCGGATCCGAGCCTCAGCGACGACCAGTTGATCGACGCCATGCTCGCGCACCCGATCCTGATCAACCGGCCGATCGTGGTGACGCCGCTGGGCACGCGCCTTTGCCGACCGCCCCAGACGCTGCTCGAGATCCTGCCGGACCCGGCGCCTGCCGCCTAGGCAGGCAACCGCTTCAGAGGAACGACGCCTCGGGCGGCGCGGCGCTGGCCTTGGCGCCCACATCGCCGCACTGGGCGCGGTGCCGCAGCGCATGCTCCATCACCACCAATGCGAGCATTGCCTCGGCGATGGGGGTGGCGCGGATGCCCACGCACGGGTCGTGGCGCCCCTTGGTGACCACCTCGACCGGATTGCCGTCGATGTCGATCGACTGGCGCGGCGTGATGATGGAACTGGTCGGCTTGATGGCCAGGCTCACTTCGAGGTCCTGCCCGCTACTGATGCCGCCGAGCACGCCACCGGCGTTGTTGCTGGCGAAGCCGGACGGCGTCATCGAGTCGCCGTGGGTGCTGCCGCGCTGCGCCACGCTGGCGAAACCGGCGCCGATCTCGACTCCCTTGACGGCGTTGATGCCCATCATCGCGTGCGCGATGTCGGCGTCCAGCCGGTCGAACAGCGGCTCGCCCAGCCCCGCCGGCACCTTCTGCGCGGTGACCCGCAGGCGTGCGCCGCAGGAGTCGCCGGACTTGCGCAGCGCATCCATGTAGGCCTCCAGTGCGGACACGTCGGCCACCGGGGCGAAGAACGGGTTGTTCGGCACGTGGTCCCAGCTTTCGAAGGCGATCGGCATGTCGCCGATCTGCGTCATGCACCCGCGGAACTGCATGCCGAAACGCTCGGCGAGCCATTTCTTGGCGACGGCACCGGCGGCGACCATGGGCGCGGTCAGCCGCGCGGACGAACGGCCGCCGCCGCGCGGGTCGCGGATGCCGTACTTCGTCCAATAGGTGTAATCCGCGTGGCCCGGCCGGAACTGGCGGGCAATCGCGCCGTAGTCCTTGCTGCGCTGGTCGGTGTTTTGGATCAGCAGCGCGATGGGCGTGCCGGTGGTGCGCCCCTCGTACACGCCGCTCAGGATCTGCACCTGGTCGGCCTCGTTGCGCTGGGTGACGTGGCGGCTGGTGCCCGGGCGCCGGCGGTCCAGGTCGGGCTGGATGTCCGCCTCGGACAGCGCCATGCCCGGCGGGCAGCCGTCGATGACGCAGCCGATCGCCGGTCCGTGCGACTCGCCGAAGTTCGTCACCGCGAAAAGAGTACCCAATGTGTTGCCGCTCATGGGCGGGATTATCGCGTCTGCCGAATGGCGTATGGACGCAGCGCGACCCGCGTCGTAGCGTACGTGCTGTTACAGGACATACAAAATGCAGCCGCACCTCGAGATCCGCCATGTCGCAACCGACGTCTTCACCTACAGCGTGCACGCCGGCCGGGGACCGGCCTCGTGGATCGAGGATCCGATGGATTCGCTGGCGCGGTGCCTCAACGATGCGGGCGACTCGCTGGAGGGGTACTTCCGCGAAGTGCGCGTCAGCCTCGACGGCCACGACCTCGGCAGCTACGCGGTCGAGCGCCTGACCCGCCACACGGACGACCTGGCGCTCGAGCTCATCGGAAGGGCCGGCCCCGCCGTTGCTCAAGCCGCCGGCACGACCGCGGCCGCCAGCTTCACTTGACGCGCTGCTTTTCCAGCTTTCGCGCCAGCGTGCGCCGGTGCATGCCCAGGCGACGGGCCGTCTCGGAGATGTTGAAGCCGGTTTCGGCCAGCGTCTCGTGGATGCGCTCCCATTCCAGCGTCTTGATCGATGTGGGCCGGTTCGTCAGGCTGACCTCGGTGGTGCCCTCGGCGCGGCTGAAGGCGGCCTCGATGTCGTCGGTGTTGGAGGGCTTGGCCAGGTAGTGGCAGGCGCCGAGCTTGATCGCCTCGACCGCGGTGGCGATGCTGGCGAACCCGGTGAGCACGACGATCAGCATCGACTCGTCGTGCGCGTTGAGGGCCTGCACGCAGGCCAGCCCGGACGCCTCGCCGTTGAGCTTGAGGTCGACGACCGCGTAACCGGGCGAGCACTGCGCCAGGCGCTCGCGCATCTCGTCCAGCGTGGCGGCCAGGGCCACGGTGTAGCCGCGACGCTCGAACGACCGCTTCAGGGTGCGCGCGAAGGCGGCGTCATCCTCCACGATCAGCAGGTGACGCTGCTCCTGCTCGGCCGTGGATCCATCTTCAGTCGTCGTCATCTTCCAGTTGCTCGTCTTCTTCCTCTTGCAGCACCAGCGCGGCCAGGGGCAGGTTGATCGTCACCAGCGCCCCGCCCTCGGTCTTGTTGCGCGCCTGCACGCCGCCGCCGAGGGTTCGCGCCACGTTCGTCACCAGGAACAGGCCGAGCCCGGCGCCCGGCCGGCCCTTGGTCGACTGGTAGGGCTTGCCGAGCTGGGCAAGGATTCTCGGCGCGAAGCCGGGGCCGGCGTCGGTGCAGGTCAGCACGAGGTCGTGCCCGTGCCGGGTCACCTCGAACATGAGCCAGTGGGGCGAGGCTTCAAGTGCATTGTCCAACACGTTGTGGATCATCTGCTTGATGGCCGCGTCGGACACGATCGGCAGGTCGTGGCCGAAGCGATTCTCGTAGACGAAGGCCTTCACCGGCCGGGTGGCGCGCCATTGGGCCACCACCTGGTTGAAGAACGTGACCACCGTCGTGCGCTCGGACGATTCGCCGCGCGCCTCGCCGGCCGACAGCAGGATGCCGCTGAGAATGGCCTTGCAGCGCTGCACCTGGGCCTCCATTTCCGAGACCTCCGCCCGAATGTCCTCGTCCGCCTTGACCAGCGGCATGTGCTGCCAGTCGTTGAGGATCACCGACATGGTGGCCAGCGGCGTGCCCAGCTCATGCGCGGCGCCCGAGGCCAGCAGGCCCATTCGCACGATGTGCTCCTCCTCGGCGTCCCGTTGTCGCAATTCGGCCAGGCGCGTGTCTCGTCGGCGCAGGTTGCGGTTGATGCGTGTGATGAAGATGACCAGCAGCGACGCAATGAGCGCAAAACACACCAGCAGTCCGAGCATGTAGGGGCTCGACAATGCCTGGCCCGGCCCCGCCGGCAGGTGCAGCGGCGGCGCCGACAGCGCCAGCATGGCGAAGCAGGCGGTGGTGACGCCGACCATGGTCCAGGTCGACCAGGCGTCGAGCAGCACGGCACCCAGGATCACCTGCAGCAGGAACACGAAGACGAAGGGGTTGGTGGCTCCACCGCTCAGGTAGAGCTGCGCCGTGAGCATGCCCACGTCAACCAGCAGCGCGATGAACAGTTCGGCATTGGTCACCACGTGGTGGGCGCGCCAGCGCAGCTGGCTTGCGGCATTGAACGCCGCCAGGCAGGCGAGCACCACGAGCATCTGGTGCAGTGGAAGCGAAATGCCCAGGCCGTAGTGAACGGCCAGGATGGTCATGACCTGCCCGACGACGGCGATCCAGCGCAGTTGGATCAACTGCTGCATGTTGCGCATGCCGGTGGCGACCTGCAGTCGCCCACCCTGCGCCGCGCCGGTCGGCAGGTGCGGGACGGCGGCGCCGCCCACGGGCGCATCGGTCGCGGGTGGCGCAGGAACTGCCGGGACGGCAGTGGAATTCGGACTCTCCATCCCCCGAGTCTGCCTGCAGTCGCGCGCGGCGCCTGTGAAGGGGCCGCGGGCGAGTCAGCCGCGGCGTCCGCGTCCGGCCTGGCGCCGGCGGTCCAGCAGCAGCCACCACAAGGCGGCACCCGCGCCCAGGGCCAGCGCAAACCAGGTCAACGCGTAGACCAGGTGGCTGTTGCGGAACCGGATGACGGTCAGGCCGCTTTCAGGCTGGGCGGGCGCGGCGTCGGCCTGCGCGCCGGCGTCTACGAAGAACGGTGCCACCGGCCCGATCGAGGACAGGCCCCGCGCCGCCGAAATGGCGGCGACGTCGCGCGAGTACCAGCGGTTGGCGCTCGCGTCGTTGCGGCGAAGAAACCCGCCGGCCGGTTCGCTCAGCCGGAGCAAGCCCGTCAGTTGCACATTGCCGGCCGGCTCGCCCGCGGCGCGCGCGGCCCGGTCGCGCAGCCCGGGCGGCACGAAGCCCCGGTTCACCAGGACGATGCTGCCGTCGGGCTGCACGAGCGGCGTCAGTACCCAGAAGCCGGCGCCGCGCTCGGACAGCGCCTGCACCAGCGTTTCGCGGTCGTGGAGGAAATGGCCGCGCAGTGCTACGCGGCGGTATTCGGAGGCCGCCGCGTCGAAGCGGGGCCACGCCTGGACATCCGGCACCGGGACCGGCGCGGCATGCACGCGCGCGTCGACACGGGCGATCAGGTCGAGCTTCCACGCGCGGCGCTCGACCTGCCAGATGCCCAGCGCGACGAATCCGGCGCAGGCCAGCAGCAGGAAGACGCCGAGAACGGCCAGGCGGCCGTTGCGGCGCGAGCCGCCCTGCCCCGGCTGCTCGCTCGCGGTCAAGGCGCGATGCGCGCCTCGCCGGGCGTGATCATGCCCGGCATCATGTTGTGGTTGAGGTGGTACATCACCCACAGCGATCCGGTCAGCGTGATCACCACCAGCACCAGCGTGAAGATCAGCGCCAGCATGTTCCAGCCACCTTCTGACTTGGCGTCCATGTGCAGGAAGTAGATCATGTGCACCACGATCTGCACGGCGCCCAGGGCGAGGATGACCATGGCGGTGGTGCTCGACTTGTCGAACACCTTGCCCATCACCAGTGCAAACGGGATGGCGGTGAGGATGACCGACAGGATGAAGCCGGTCATGTAGCCGCGGAAGGTGGCGTGCATGCCGCTGTCGCCATGCTCGTCGTCGTGGCCATGGTGGCCGTCGTGGCCATGTGCGTGTGGGTCGTTGACGTGTCCGCTCATGGCAGAACTCCCATCAGGTAGACGAAGGTGAAGACGCCGATCCAGACCACGTCCAGAAAGTGCCAGAACATCGACAGGCACATCAGCCGGCGGCGGTTGGCCGGGATCAGGCCGTACTTGCTGACCTGCACCATCAGCGTGATGAGCCAGACCATGCCGAACGTGACGTGCAGGCCGTGGGTGCCGACCAGCGTGAAGAAGGACGACAGGAACGCGCTGCGCTGCGGGCCCGCGCCCTCGTGGATGAGGTGCGCGAATTCGTACAGCTCGATGCCCAGGAATGCGGCACCGAACAGGCCGGTGATGAACAGCCACATCAGCACGGCGCCCTTGCGGCGCCGCTGCATCTCCAGCATGGCGAAGCCGTAGGTGATGGACGACAGCAGCAGCATGGCCGTGTTGACGGCCACCAGCGGCAGCTCGAACAGTTCCGCGCCCGACGGGCCGGCCGCATAGCTGCGGCCGAGCACGCCGTAGCAGGCGAACAGCACGGCGAAGATGAGGCAGTCGCTCATCAGGTAGAGCCAGAACCCGAGCAGCGTGCCGTTCTCGGGATGATGCTCGTGCGTCAGGTAGAAGTGGTTGGCAGAGCCGCCGTGGGCTGCTGCCGCGCCGGTGGCGGCGGGATGAAGGGAAAGATCAGACATGGGCAGCCGCCAGCGCACGGGTACGCGCTTCTTCCGTACGCGTGACTTCGTCCGCGGGGATGTGATAGTCGCGCTTGTAGTTGAAGGTATGGATCAGGGTCGCGATGATGGTCGCCGCGAAGCCGATCACCACCACGCCCCAGGCCTGCCAGATCAGGCCGAAGCCGGTCAGGGCCGCCAGCCCGGCGATGATGAAGCCGGCCGCCGTGTTCTTCGGCATGTGGATCGGGATGAACCCGCCGGTGGGCCGCGCGTAGTGGCGGTTCTTCATGTCGTACCAGGCGTCGCGATCGTGCACGATGGGCGTGAACGCGAAGTTGTAGTCCGGCGGCGGCGAAGAGGTCGACCATTCCAGGGTACGGCCGTTCCACGGATCGCCCGTGGTGTCACGCAGCTGGTCGCGGCGGATAACGCTGACCACCAGTTGGATCAGGAAGCAACCGATACCGGCGGCGATCAGCAGCGCGCCCAGGGCGGCGGCAATGAACCAGGGTTGCAGCGAGCCGTCCTCGAAGTGGCTGACCCGGCGGGTCACGCCCATCAGGCCGAGCACGTACAGCGGCATGAAGGCCAAGTAGAAGCCCACCACCCAGAACCAGAACGACAGCTTGCCCCAGAACTCGTCGAGCTTGTAGCCGAAGGCCTTGGGGAACCAGAAGTTGATGCCCGCGAGCAGGCCGAACAGCACGCCGCCGATGATCACGTTGTGGAAGTGCGCGATCAGGAACAGGCTGTTGTGCAGCACGAAGTCGGCCGGCGGCACCGCCAGCAGCACGCCCGTCATGCCGCCGATGACGAAGGTCAGCATGAACGCCACGGTCCACATCATCGGCAGTTCGAACCGGATGCGGCCCTTGTACATGGTGAAGAGCCAGTTGAAGATCTTCGCCCCCGTCGGGATCGAGATGATCATCGTCGTGATGCCGAAGAAGCTGTTGACGCTGGCGCCCGACCCCATCGTGAAGAAGTGGTGCAGCCACACCAGATACGACAGGATGGTGATCACCACCGTGGCGTAGACCATCGAGGTGTAGCCGAACAGCCGCTTGCCACAGAACGTGGAGACGATCTCGGAGTAGATGCCGAACACCGGCAGGATCAGGATGTACACCTCGGGGTGGCCCCAGATCCAGATCAGGTTCACGTACATCATGGCGTTGCCGCCAAGGTCGTTGGTGAAGAAGTTGGTGCCGACGTAGCGGTCGAGCGACAGCAGTGCCAGCACCGCGGTGAGCACCGGGAAGGCAGCGACGATCAGCACGTTGGTGCACAGCGCGGTCCAGGTGAACACCGGCATCTTCATGAGGGCCATGCCCGGCGCGCGCATCTTGACGATGGTGGCGATCAGGTTGACCCCGGACAGCAGTGTGCCGACCCCGGCGATCTGCAGGGCCCAGATGTAGTAGTCGACCCCGACGTCCGGACTGTGCAGGATGCCCGACAGCGGCGGATAGGCCAGCCAGCCGGTCTTGGCGAACTCGCCGACGAACAGCGAGGCCATGACCAGCACGGCGCCGAAGGTGGTCATCCAGAAGCTGAAGTTGTTCAGGAACGGGAAGGCCACGTCGCGCGCGCCGATCTGCAGCGGCACCACGTAGTTCATGAACCCGGTCACCAGCGGCATGGCCACGAAGAAGATCATGATGACGCCGTGGGCGGTGAAGACCTGGTCGTAGTGGTGCGGCGGCAGGTACCCCATGTTGTCGCCGAAGGCGATGGCCTGCTGTCCCCGCATCATCAGCGCGTCGGCGAAGCCGCGCAGCAGCATGATGATGCCCAGGACGATGTACATGATGCCGATCTTCTTGTGGTCGATGCTGGTGATCCAGTCATGCCACAGGGTGCCCCACCACTTCATGTAGGTGATCAGGCCCAGCACGGCGATGCCACCCAGGCACACGCCGATGAAGGTGATCAGCAGGATGGGTTCGTGGTAGGGAATCGCTTCCCAGCTGAGGCGGCCCAGGAAGAGCCGCGCGAGGTCGAGGTGTTCGAGCATCTTTATTGACGAAGGGTCGGAGCGGTGGACGACGCGGCCGCCAGCACGGGGGCCGGGTCGATCGAGCCGTCGGTGCGGCACAGTCCGACCACGACCGGTCGCTGCGGGGAATTGGGGTCGAGCGGACGCAGGGCCCGCTTCTCCACGTCATAGACGCTGGGAAGACCCAGGCCGCCTTGCGCGTCGATCGCCATCATCTGGTGCATGCACATCCTGTTGGCCTCGACGCAGCGGTTGAGGATGGCGTCGTACAGGCCGGGCGACACGTTCGCCCAGCGGCGCACCGGTTCGCGTTCGCTGGGCACCTCGAGCTTGAGGTAGCCGGCGCGGTCGAGCGTGCTTCCGCTGTCCTTGGCCTGCTGGACCCACTTGTCGAAATCGGCGTCGGACACGCCGTGGAAGGTGAAGCGCATGTGCGAGAAGCCCGCACCGCTGTAGTTGGCCGAGAAGCCCTCGTACGACCCAGGCTGGTTGATGACCGCGTGCAGCTTGGTCTCCATCGACGGCATGGCGTAGATCATGCCGGCCAGCGCCGGCACGTAGAAGGAGTTCATCACGCTCGAGGCGGTGATCTTGAAGCGGATCGGCCGGTCGACCGGCGCGGCCACGTCGTTGACCGTGGCGATGCCCTGCTCGGGATAGATGAACAGCCACTTCCAGTCGAGCGCGACCACTTCGATCTCGAGCGGCTTGGTGCCCTCGGGCACCGCGCGCTGCGCGTCGATGCGGCGCAGGTCGCGGTACGGATCAAGCGTGTGGGTGCTGATCCAGGTCACGGCGCCCAGCGCGATGATGATCAGCAGCGGCGCCGCCCAGATGGCCAGCTCGAGCTGGGTGGAATGGTCCCACTCGGGCGAGTACTCGGCCTGGCGGTTCGCGGCGCGGTACTTCCAGGCGAAGAACACCGTCAGCGCCATCACCGGGATGATGATGACGAGCATGAGCAGCGTGGACACCACGATGAGCCGGCCCTGCTGCATGGCGATGTCGCCGGAGGGGTTGAGCAGGACGGTCCCGCAGCCGCCCAGCAGGAGCAGCGGCGCCAACAGGAGCAGCCGACGAAGTTTGTGGAGGTGTGCCATGCCGAAAGGAGGGAGTGCGAATTTTGCGCAAAGACCCGACAATCTAGAACTTTTAGGCCCCTTCGGGGAGTGGACGTTTTGTCCTATGGCGGACATCGTGCCTTGGTGCGATGCTCGCGGTGTTTCATAGGCACCTTCCGCCGGGTTCCTTCTCCATACAGCACCGAAGATGTCGAGCACTCACCTGCCCACCGCCGATTCCGAAACTCCCGCCGAGCGGGCCCGCGAACTCCAGCAGATCCACGAGGAGCGCTCACACGTCACGCCCGGCGAGATCGCCGTGGGTGTGGTCATCGGCCGCGCATCGGAATATTTCGACTTCTTCGTCTACGGCATCGCCTCGGTGCTGGTGTTCCCGAAGCTGTTCTTTCCCTTCGAGGAGCCGCTCGAAGCGGTGCTCTGGTCGTTCCTGATCTTCTCGTTCGCCTTCATCGCACGGCCGATCGGCACGATTATCTCCATGAAGATCCAGAGCCGGTTCAACCGCGAGGTGAAGCTCACCATCGCGCTGTTCCTGCTGGGCATCTCCACCGTAAGCATGGGCTTCCTGCCCGGCTACGAGACCGCAGGCTTCGCCGTCATCGTCATTCTTTCGCTGCTGCGCGTCGGCCAGGGGCTGGCGTTGGGCGGCTCCTGGGACGGCCTGCCCTCTCTCCTCGCGATGAACGCACCGCCGAACAAGCGCGGCTGGTACGCCATGATCGGCCAGTTGGGCGCACCGCTGGGCTTCGTGCTGGCGAGCGGCCTGTTCGCGTATCTCTACGTCAGCCTCTCGTCCGAGGATTTCCTGAGCTTCGGATGGCGTTACACATTTTTCGTCGCATTTGCAATTAATGTGGTCGCGCTGTTTGCCCGCCTGCGCCTGGTGGCGACGGACGAATACCGCCACATGCTCGAAGACCGCGAACTGGCGCCGGTCAGCGTCACCGAACTGACGCGCACGCAGGGCCACAACATCCTGATCGGCGCCTTCGCGGCGCTGGCGAGCTATGCGCTGTTCCACCTGATCACGGTGTTCCCGCTGTCCTGGATCCAGCTGCATTCGCCGGAGCTTCTGGCGCGCTTCCTGGTCGTGCAGGTGATCGGCGCGTTCCTGTGCGGCGGCGGTGTGGTCGTGTCCGGCCTGATCGCCGACAAGCTCGGCCGCCGCAACACGCTGGGCTCGCTGGCCATCGCCATCGCGGTTTTCAGCGGCTTCGCCCCCACCCTGCTGGGCAGCGAGAGCGGCTACCTGGGCAAGGACGTGTTCCTGCTGGTGGGCTTCATCCTGCTGGGCCTGTCGTACGGCCAGGCGGCCGGCGCGGTGACGGCGAACTTCGCGGTGCGCTATCGGTACATGGGCGCGGCCCTGACGGCCGACATCGCCTGGCTGATCGGCGCGGCTTTCGCCCCGCTGGTGGCCCTGGGCCTGTCCTCGCACTTCGGCCTCGCCTACGTGAGCGTCTACCTGCTCTCCGGTGCGGTCTGCACCCTGGTGGCGCTGCGGGTGAACCGCGCTCTGACGGCTCGGGACGAGTAGCCTTCTTTTCATTTTGAGGTTGCGCGCCGCTGCGGCGGCGGGCGGCGTGTGCCGGGGGCCTTCACTGTGTCGGCCCCCGACACACGCCGCCCACCGCCGCAGGACACGTCGCGTCGCACCACGGTTTTCCTTGCCCCAGGCTCGGTCGCCGCGGGGCACCCGCCCGCCGTCCGGCTAGACCGATCACGTCGCCTCAATCGCAACAGCCCTCCCGAGCAACCGAAGGCCGCACGGCTTGCACGCCACGCCGCCCGGCCTGCGCTGTCCGTCGGCGGCCGCCTCTGTGCCGCCGAGGAGCGCAGTGAAGCCGGCCTGCG